>Ga0315336_1000320_pt1 | contig 158765 bp, 149 predicted proteins | sample ASW5metaG_FD_204512 | JGI IMG/M metagenome (GOLD analysis project Ga0315336, IMG submission 204512) | Ammonia-oxidizing marine archaeal communities from Monterey Bay, California, United States - ASW #5 | ecosystem: Environmental > Aquatic > Marine > Intertidal zone | place: USA: California... | reverse complement strand
ACAGATCCACACAAGGACAGCCAGTCGGCGTCAATCGAAGTCAGAGTCAGACTGCCACCGAGGGCGACGCCCTTCCATGCTCTCTGTCGATGTCGCAGCCATAGGCGGGGTGATCGCAGCCCGGGAAGCGGCACGTCATATCCCGACACCGCACAAAGGTGGCCAGCACCGCCGACGGGAGGTAGCGCGGTTCGGGGGGTTTGTTGCCGGGATGGCGGATCGGGACGATCTTGGCGGTGCCCGCGATCTTCGCGGCGAGTAGGGGTGCGGGCAGCATGCCGCGGCCCAGGACCAGCGCCGGTGGGGTGGCGGCGATGACCGGTGTCCACGGTGCGGGGGTGAGGGCTTCGCGCAGGGTCATCTCGCGTAGCGGCTTGTCCACGGGGTGCGGTGGTTCGTGCCCGTCGAGCTGGGCGGGGGTGTCATCGGTGAGTGAGTCTTCGTGGGCGATGACGTGCACGACGACCGCACTCGGTGTGGCGTTTCTGGCGTCGCAGTCGGGGTTGTCGCATCCACACACCAGGCGGTCAGCTTTGTGCCCGAGCGCGCCCAGGGCCGCGGCGCGGCGTTGGTCCAGGGTGCGGGGATCGTTCTCGCACACCGCCCGCGCCATTGCCTCGAGGCGTTGGTCCAGGGCTTCGGCGTCGGTGACGATGAGCCGGCCCTCGATGAACGCCACACCTGACCCGTCGTCGGGGTCGTGGATGTCGACACCGCAGCCGCGCGCGGAGTATTCGGTGCGCCGTACCGCGGCGGGGTCATAGCGATCGACCCAGTAGTCGATCTGAGTGTCGGTCTTGGCTGCCGACAACGATCCCCAGTCTTGGACCTGGGCGGCGATCTCGGTGTCGACTTTGGCCATCGCATCCGGATCACTGATCAACCGGGTGCGGGCCACGATCGCTGACACCAGCCGGTAGGTGATCGCCCCGGCCGTGAACACCTCGCTCACCCGCGGGAGGCGCTGGCGCAGGGCGTCGGCGATCAGCAGTTGATGCGAGGCCACCCCCAGCGACACGTTCTGGGCGGCGGCGATCGACGCCGCGACGGCGCCCCAGTTGTCCAGACACCACTGCTCGCGATGGTCGGACCCGTCGGCGGCCAGCATCCGTTCGAGTTCATCAGCGCAGGCGAACAGACGGCGCGCGCAGGCGGCGTTCTCCACCCGGGCCCACGCCCCGACCGCTGCGACACCCCGGCTGCGGTGCGCCTGCTCCACCCATGACTCGAACATGCATTCGACACTAACCGCGCCCACGCCCCCGAACCACCAGCACAACCCAACCTGGGGACAAAACCGCCATTGGGGATAAGTTGCCTGGGATGAGTCAAAAGGTTGCGGGACTGGCGCGGCACCCTGTTGCGTGGACCGACGTGACGGATAAGGACACTGCGTGACCGAGCCGAGACGAGACAACCTGCTCATCGTGCATTGGCACGATCTCGGCCGCTATCTCGGCGTTTACGGCCACGACGACGTCTCCAGTCCTCGGCTCGACCAACTCGCCGCCGAAGGCATTCTGCTCACCCACGCACACGCGACCGCACCCCTCTGCTCCCCTTCGCGCGGTTCGCTCTTCACCGGCCGATACCCGCAGAGCAACGGCCTCGTCGGCCTCGCTCACCACGGCTGGGAGTATCGGACGGGCATCCGCACGCTCCCCCACCTGCTGTCCGAAGCTGGTTGGTACACAGCGCTATTCGGCATGCAGCACGAGACGTCGCATCCTCCGCGCCTCGGTTTCGACGAGTTCGACGTGTCGAACTCCTACTGCGAATACGTCGTCGAAGAGGCCGCCCAGTGGCTCACCGACCCACCCAGGCAGCCGTTCCTGCTCACCGCCGGCTTCTTCGAGACACACCGCCCGTACCCGCGGGACCGCTACGAGCCCTCCGACGCCTGCGGCGTCTCCGTGCCCGACTATCTGCCCGACACCCCCGACATCCGGCAGGACCTCGCGGAGTTCTACGGCTCCATCACCGTTGCCGACGCCGCGGTCGGCCGTCTCCTGGACAAGCTCGAGGAGACCGGGCTCGACCGCAGCACCTGGGTGGTGTTCATGACCGATCACGGGCCTGCGCTCCCCCGGGCCAAGTCCACGCTGTACGACGCGGGCACGGGAATCGCGATGATCGTGCGGCCGCCCCGCGATGAGGCGATCGGGCCGCGGGTCTACGACGAACTGTTCAGCGGCGTCGACCTGGTACCCACGCTGCTCGGTCTGCTCGGCGTCGACGTCCCCGCGGATATCGAAGGCATCTCGCACGCCGCCAACCTCCGTCACGGGCAGGCGGCACCGGCGCGCACCGAGGTCTACACGACCAAGACGTACCACGATTCCTTCGATCCGATCCGCGCCGTCCGCACCAAGGAGTACAGCTACATCGAGAATTACGCGGCACGCCCGCTGCTCGATCTGCCGTGGGACATCGCCGAAAGCGCGCCGGGCCAGACGGTTGCGCCGCTGACCCAGTCGCCGCGTCCTGCGCGCGAACTCTACGACCTGCAGGACGATCCCACCGAGGCGCACAACCTGCTCGGGCCCGACGCGTCCGACAAAGCCGAGGCCATCGCGAACGACCTCGCGCTGCTGCTCAACGATTGGCGCCAGAAGACGAACGACGTCATTCCGTCGGATTTCGCGGGCACCCGAATTGCGGAGCGCTACACCGAGACCTATCTGCGAATTCACGGCCCGTCGGTGATCAGCCGCTCCGCCATCGCATCCGAACGCGGCATCGAGGACGAGCAGATCTCCGGACAATAGTTTTCGTCACGGTGATTGTTAAAGCCATGCTGTGCAAGGTAATTCGGATGCAGTTAGGCTCGCGCATATGTCAGTCCATCCAACGGCCTACCTGGTGCTCGCGTCGCAACGCAGCGGCAGCACGCTGTTGGTCGAATCGCTACGGGCGACCGGTGTAGCGGGAGAGCCGCAGGAGTTCTTTCAGTACCTGCCCACCACAAGCATGTCGCCGCAACCACGACAGTGGTTCGCCGATGCGGAGGACGAGTCGATTCTTCGCCTGCTCGATCCGCTGGACGAAGGCAAACCGGATCTCGCACCGCCGGAGATCTGGCGTGATTACATCCAAACTGTCGGCCGCACGCCGAACGGAATCTGGGGCGGCAAGTTGATGTGGAATCAGACGCCGCTTCTGCTGCAACGCGCGGCGGGCCTGCCGGACCGTGAGGGCGACGGCCTACTCGCGTCCATTCGCGCAGTCGTCGGCAGTGATCCGGTTCTGGTGTACGTCCACCGTCCCGATGTTGTCTCCCAGGCTGTTTCGTTCTGGCGCGCCGTCCAGACTCGCGTCTGGCGTGGACGCCCCGATCCACGACGCGACTCCCGCGCCGAGTACCACGCAGGAGCGATCGCCCATGTCGTCACGATGCTGCGGGAGCAGGACAAGGGTTGGCGCGGCTGGTTCGACGACGAGGGCGTCACACCAATGGAGGTGGCGTATCCGGTGTTGTGGCGAAACCTCACCCAGATCGTCGGCGACATCCTCGAGGCGCTGGGGCAGGATCGCCGCCTGGCGCCAGCGCCAGTGCTGGAGCGCCAGGCCGACCAACGCTCCGACGTATGGGTGGACCGCTACCGCGCCGACGCGGAGCGTGACGGGCTACCGACCTGATGCTCACTTCACCTGTGCGACAACGAATATCCGGCGGAATGGAAAGAATGTCGTGCCGTCAGGTCGCATCGGGTAGGCCTCGTCGAGCATCGGGATCAGCTCCTCGCGGAACTGCTGCCACTGCGTCTCGTCGAGCCGGCTTTTCACCGGCGTCAGCGCTGTTCCGGTGATCCACTCCAGCACCGGGTTCTTGCCGCTGAGCTCGTGGACGTAGATCGTCTCCCACGCGTCGACCCGACAACCAGCGTCGGCCAGCAGCGCTGCGTACCCCGCCGCGTCATCGACCTGTCCCTCGCGGAACGGAAAGTCCCGCAACGGCTCTGACCATCGGTCGCGACGCGCGAGCGTGCGCACGGCCGCGTGCGACGGGGCGTCGAAGTTGCCAGGAACCTGCATCGCGATCCAGGCTCCGGCTGACAGCTGACCGGCCCATCGGACCAGCAGCTCAGCGTGGTCGGGCACCCAATGCAGCACCGCATTGGTCAGCACGACGTCGGTGTCGGATTGCGGTACCCAGTCGCCCACGTCGCCCACATCGGCATCGACACCACGGTCACGCGCCGCCTGCACCATTTCCGGAGAACTGTCCCAAGCCTCGATCGTGGCGTCAGGCCAGCGTTGCGCCAGGCTGACGGTGAGGTTTCCCGGACCGCATCCAAGGTCGACCACCCGCCGCGGCGATTCGGCCGCCACCCGCGACATCAAGTCGACAAACGGCCTGCCGCGGTGGTCGGCATAGGTCAGATAAACGTCAGGATTCCACATGGGGCCAGTCTTGCACTCGGGTTACGATGCGGAACGTGACCACTTCGGACACCACCCCGGTGGATCCACCCATCCCCGTACCCGATGTCCCCGGGGCTGACGCAACCGTCCAAGGACTCCCGCGTCGCGGCGATCTCACACTGCGCCAACGACTCATCGTGGACTCGTCCGCAGTGGCCGACATCGCCCTACGGACCGCCATCGCCTCGCTGCTCGCGACGACGATGCTGCCGACGCTCGTCGGCGGGCTGCGCGGCAGCCGAGCGCGGGCCGAACAAGATCAATTGCGGTTCTACGCCGAACTGGCTTCGGCGAAGGACCCCACGTTGTCCTTTCCCACGCCGACCGAGGTGCCGCGGGTCGCCTCACGCCCAGCCAGCCCGATCGCCGAGTGGATCGCCAAGGGCAATGTGCACAACATCCGTTTCGACAGCAGCTTCGAAGCGGTCAATCCGGCGTTGCGTGAACAGTGCCGAGGCTTCACCCGCAACAACGTGGTACACGCCCAACACTGGCGCCACGACGACGGACCCCACCCGACACTGTGCGTCATTCACGGCTTCATGGGCTCGCCGTATCTGTTCAACGGACTGTTCTTCTCGCTGCCGTGGTTCTACCGGTCCGGCTACGACGTCCTGTTGTACACCATGCCGTTCCACGGCAGCCGCGCCGAAAAAGGCTCACCGTTCAGCGGTTACGGCTTCTTCGCGAACGGCTTCTCCGGTTTCGCGGAAGCCATGGCGCAGGCCGTGCACGACTTCAGGTCGATCATCGACTACCTGGAGTTCACCGGCGTCGACCGCATCGGTCTGACCGGAATGTCGTTGGGCGGCTATACCTCTGCGCTGATCGCCAGCGTCGATGACCGGATCCAGGCGGTCATTCCGAACGTCCCTGTCGTCGCGCCCGACCAAACCGTCGACGAATGGTTCCCCGCCAACAAGGTCGTCCAACTGCGGAGCCTGCTGTCGAACACCGACTCGGAGCTCACCAAGGCGGCGACACGTTTCTCGTCGCCGCTGAACTACGAGCCTCTGGTTCCCAAGGACCGGCGGCTGATCATCACCGGTCTCGGTGATCGGCTGGCGCCGCCGGAGCAGGCCGAAATGCTATGGGAGCACTGGGATCGCTGCGCGTTTCACTGGTTCCCCGGCAACCACATCCTGCACGTCAGCCAGCCTGACTACCTACGCAGGATGACCCGCTTCATGCGCGATTTCATGTTCGACTGACCAACGGCCGCCCACCATCCATCCGGCCGGCTCGAGCAGTCCCTGAGGCAGTGGGCTGCTCGGGATGTCGAGGCGTTCCGCCGAACCCGGCGCCAACGCGGTGAGCAACAGTCCCTGAATGCCGGGTTGGGCCGTGAGACCGGCCATGGGCGTACCGCGCGCCGGTTCAGCGGTCCGGATGGCGCACAGTGCTCGCACCCTGGGTTGTGCTGAGGTGCCACCGAATTCGAGTGCTGTCCAAGTCTCCGTCGGCTGCGACCACAACTCGGCGAGCCGATCGGGGAGGGCGTCGTCGACCGGGATTCCATACGCCGAAACGAATCCGCCGTCGTCCCGGACTCCGCGCCACTTCTCGCGGCCGCCACCGGTCAGCGGCGTCGGCGCACCGTCGACGATGACCGCCAGCAGACCATCCTCGCGGAGGTGATCGGCGAGTCGGCGACCGACGATCTGGGCCGTGTCCGACAGGGGGAGGTCGCCGGAACGGGCCCTGAGCGCCGCCAGGTTGTCGACGGCGCGCAGCGTCATGCTGATCCAGGTCGAGCGGACGCCACCGTCGTCGCGGTTGGTCACCCGGACCTTGTCGCAACGGATGCCGAAACGTTCGACGTACCCGGCCACCGTCGGAAGCGAAAGGCCCATTCCGGCCGGATCGTCGACGTGCAATACAACGGTGGCTTCGCCGGCCGCCGTTGGCTTCGGCTTGGAATGGTTGCGCCGCCAGATCGCGAAGACACGACCGATCATCTGTGTCACGAACAGTCCACGCCACCAGGCGAAGGCGAACAGCGTGACGCCGATGGCGACACCGAAAACCCACCAGTCGGTGTCGGACTCCCACGGGTAGGCCATGGCAGCGGGAACGATGAGAAGTAGCGCGAGCGCGATTCGGATGGTCACTTTGTCTCCGTCTTTCGTCTTTGGGCGGCGACCCCCGCGGTGACGGCGGCGACCAGCGCCAGCACACCGGTGCCGACGAACGCGACCGTGCGCGGCGTGTTCTCCGGTGGTGCCGGCTGCGGCGGGGCGGCTATCGGCTTGGGTTGAGGTTCACCGGCGACGTCGCTCGCGGCGCTGACGTCCCACGTCAACGACGCGACGGCATCGACGAGCCCGGCGCCGGTCAGGTTGGACGGCGCGCGAGCCGCCCCCTGCGCGCCCGCCGTCAGTCGTTCGACCACCTGCTCGGCGGTCAACTCCGGAAATCGGCTGCGCACCAATGCCGCAACGCCGGAGACATACGCAGCGGCAAAGCTTGCGCTGTTGAGGGGGAAAAGCTCACCCTGCTCGTTGGGCAACGCGTTGGCGAGCCCGCCACCATCGGCGTTTCCGACCGAAGTGATGTTCTCACCCGGCGCCGCGATTCCCACCCACGGGCCGGCCATGGTGAAATTCGAGGCCGTGCCGGTCGAATTCAATGAGCCGACGGACAGGACGTACTGCTGCCACCACGACGGGATCGAGATCTCGGTCACGCCTGCCCAGTTTCTCGGGTCCTCGGGGCGACCCGGATCCGACAGCGGATTCGACGGACAGGCCGAACCAGGATTCAATCCGGCCTTGTTGTTACCGGCCGCCGCGATGATGACGGCGTCCTTGTCCACCGCGGCGTAGCGCAGCGCGGCGCCGAGTTCGGTCTGTTCGACAGTCTTGTTGGCGGGCAGGCACGTCACCGCCGAGATGTTGATGACGCGGGCACCGAGATCGGCCGCGCGAACGACGGCCCGTGAGAGTGTCGCGACGTCGAGCGCGACCCGTGCGGTCACCGGATCCTCCCCGGAGTCACGAGGTGCGTATCGCGCCGACGTCGACCGAATCGACAAGATCCGCGCCCCAGGTGCAACTCCGGAGAAATCGTCGTCACCCGGCTGCCCGGCGATGAGGCCGGCCACCAGAGTTCCGTGTCCGTCGCAGTCCACCAGACCGTCGGTGGTTTCCACGAAGTCGCCACCCGGGTCGACGTTCGGCAAGCGTGGTCCGGGCCGCACGCCGGTGTCGAGTACCGCCACGAGTTGTCCGTCGCCGCGGCTGTACTTCCACGCCCCGGAGAGGTTGAGCATCGACGAGTTCTGGTTGACCGCACCGGGATCGCTGCCCGGCAGCACACCGGTCGCGACGCACGGGTTGCGCTGCGCCATCGGCTGTACGGGACCCGGCGCCCCAGAAGGCGGCGCCGCCCCGGCGTCCAGTTCGGGCGGCGTGATCGCCCCTGCCGCAGGACAACTCACCGTCGCGAGGGCCAGCATCGCCGTCGTGGCCGCAAGCGCGCTACGCAGCATCGCGTACGTCACCGATGCCTCATCGATTCAGCACCCAGGCGAACAGTCCAACCAAGTACGCCAGCACCGGAATCAGCGACGCGTCGACACCGGAGGCGAGGAAGCCGACCAGACGGCGCATCGGCAACGAATAGGTGTCCGGCGATGCGACCCGCGGGACGAGCGCCGCGAACACGAACACGGCCGTCAGACCCGCCAGTGCCGCCAACGTCCACCAGGCCGCGGTATAGCGGTCCTCGGCGGCGAACCAGACGAGGAACAGGGAACCCATCAGGAACGGCTGGGCGAGCAGCCACGCCTTGCACGGTGCGGAGTCCCACACCCGGGCGCGCAACACCGCGCCGAGCGCGACCGCACCCACGACGTACCACGCCCAATACGAAACTCCGGTCGGGCCGGCAATCAGCCAGGTTCCCACGGTCCCGAGCACCACACCGCCTGCGACGAAACCGGTTTGGTGCGAATCGGTCACGCGCACCCGACGCGGGAGGTCTTCCAGCACTTTGAGCGAGGGCGGCGGCGGCGTCGGGTCGCCCGGCGCGGGGATCACCGGCGCAGGCAGGCGCGACCATGTCGCGGAGAGTTGCGGGGCCTGCACGGTTACCACGAGGGCCAGCACGATCAGGATCGAGGCGATGACGACGGCGTCCAGCTGCAAGATCGTCGCAGCACCGGCGGTGAGGACGGCGGCGGCACCCACCACGGTCACTGCGGTGAAGACCGCGATAGCGCGCTCTGCGACGGTGATGCTGACGATCGCCCACGCCGTCACGCCGGCCGCGGCAAGCAGCACCTGCGCCGCGCCGGTCTCGCCGGGTACGGAAAGCCCGAGTGCCGCGGCGATCGGGACCAGCGCTGTGATCGACAGCGCGGTGGCTAGTTTCGGCGCGCGTCCCCACGCGAGCATGGTGACGAGCACGGAGAGCACCGCGACGCCGCACGCCGCGATGAGCCCGGCGTAGCCGCCGACTGAGAGCCGGTGCGCGGTGGCGAACACCGTTGCGGTCAGGATGAGTGCGATCAGGGCCAGTGTTGCACCCCGCTGAATATGGCCTGCACTCCAAGGCTTTTCCCGTGCGGCAGAGAAGATGACCGCGGCGTCGCCGATGTCCTCCACGATCCGCGGTGCGGGCGGCCCGGCCGGTACCGGTTGCAGCGCCAGCAGATCGCCGTCGACCACGCCGACGGTGTTCAGTGTGGCGTCGAGGCTGAACGGCGCACCACCGATCGGGGCGAGCGAAAGCTGCACAGGGTCAGAAGAGTCGCCGTCATCCGTCGCCACCGCCATTCGCCTTACCGCGGGCAGGATCTCGCGCAGCGGAAGCTCTGTCGGCAGGGCCATGTCGGTGACTCGACCGCCGCCCGCAGAGTCTGGGCCGCCCGAGGCGAGCACGGCGACGCGAACGATCGGCATCACCGCCGAGGAGTTGGTGCCGATCAACTGACTGTCTGACGCCATTGCTGGTGTTCCGTTCTCTGGTCCGAGTCGAAGTCTCGGGTCAACTGCTGGTTGGGGAACCACTGCCCGTCGGGCAGCGTGGAAGTGAGCCGCTCTATCGCGGTGGCGATGGCCAGCGGCGTGCCGGGGGTGAAGGTCGAAATCCACTCCCCATCGAAGGCTTTCGACGGGGCGACGAGGACACGCCCCTCTCGGGTGTCGACGACGCTGACGCCGACATTCGTGCTCACGCGATGGCCGTCACGGTGGTCGCCGGCGACGATCTCCACATAGCTGCGGTCCGGCGCGTACGCCGCCGTCACGACTGCGCGCGCTGTCGCGGGGATGCCGAGGAACTCGATGACGTCATCGAGCGCGGCGCCGTCGCGCAGCTGCTCGTCGGCGCGCGCCCCGGTCCGTGCGGGAATGGTGAACTCCTCGAATTTCGCCGGCGACCGTCCCGACAGCCCGGCGGTCAGGACGGGCACCAGTGCCTGCGGATGGTCGATGTCCAGGGCGGTCAGCGTGATCAGGCCGCCGCCACGCAGCGCGACGATGTGCTGTTCGGTCTGCTCAACGCGACGTGCGACGTGGCCGCGCAGCATGTTTCCGGATCCGCGAACAAATCTGAGGTCGATCCAGCGCCGGGGCCGGCACGTCGTCGTGACCCATTGCCGAACACCGGGATCGATGACCCCGTCCCCGGTCATCACCCCCAGTGCCTCCAGCTCCGCGGAGAGCCTGGCCGCGACCGCCGCGCGCTGCGCGTGATCGCTGTAGGGCGGCGTGATGGCGAGAACCCAGGGAAAGCTCCCTGCTCCCAACGCATCAGCGACAAACCAGGCCTGCTCCGCGGTCAGCTCGACTGCGTTAGCGGTCAACGAACCTCAGCCACCCCACTTGGCGCCTTCGGCCGCGTCGCGGGCGCTCATCGACATGGTGTTCGTCTCGTGGGTGGCGGCCATCGCGCGGTAGGCCCGCACGAGCTCCTCGAGGCTGGTGTTCCATTGCGCCTGCCACGCCTGGTAGGTCATGCCGGTATCGCCCTGCCACGCGCTCGCCAGCGCCGCCTGCTCGGCGGCGATGTCGGCACCGACGCCGTGCATCGCACCGGCATAGCCGGCCATCTCGCCCGCGTGCCCGAGCATCGCCGGGTAGTTGTACATGATCTGCGACATCAGGTTCTCCTCTGGTCAGTCGGGAAGTTCAGATCTCAGATGGCGGTGTAGGTGCTGGCCGCTGCGGCGTCCTCGGCAACGTAAGTGCCTGCGGCGTCGCCGAGGTTGATCTGCGCGATGTCGAGCAGCGAGTTGATCTTGGCGGACACCTCGATGAAACGAGCGTGCGCAGCCTGGAACGCAGCGGACGATTCGCCCATGTGGAAGGCCTGCGCCGACTGCGCCGCCTGCTCGGCCTGGGCCATGGTGCTGCGCATCAGCGCAGCCTTGGCGGCGAACGCGGCCTCCGACGAGACCAGCTGCGGGATGTGAGCGTCCAACATGCTCATGGCTTTTCCTTTCGATTGTTAGCTCTGTCGTGGGCGGAGTCGGTCGAACAGTCTGCTCAGTTGCGCGTTCCCCCCTCTTGGTCCCAGTCGCCAGGCAACATGGGTTCTGTGGGACCGCCGCCGAACGAGTCGCCGGAGAGCTCAGTGAGCCCGGTGGCCTGCTCCGTCTCCGACTTCGTTGCGGCACCGGTGAAACCGACTGTCCCAGCGCCGCGTTCGGACGCGCGCATGCGCGAGCGCGGTTCCGGCGGCGTGTCCTCGGCTTCGGGTTCGTAATCCATGAACGCGTCGGCGTACTGGCGCTGGTGGATCGGCCGCGCACGCTTGCGGCGGGCCTTGCGTTTTGCCAGCGACGACGCCGCCGCGGCGGCCGCGGCAGATGCCGCGATGTCGGAGGCGGGCGCCTTGGCTCCGATACCGTCCCGGAACGTCGGGGAGACACCGCCGTCCGGGCCTGCACCGGGAATCACGTACGGCAGCGCCGCGCCGACACCCGGTGCCGGCGCGGCGCCCGCGGGCGCGGACCCGGCGCTGACCGACGGTGACGGCGCGGCAGTTCCAGTGGGCACAGTCGGTGCCACCGATGTCATCGGCGGCAGGCTCTCCGCCCGCGCGACCGGAACACGTGCGGGGGCCGGCGCGGGCGCGGGGGCAGGCGCGGGCGCGGGAACCGCTTGTGGCGGGTTCAGATACTGGTAGATGAGCCCGATCATGATCGGGAGGAATATCGGAGCGGCGAAGATCATCGACCAGGTGGTCCATCCGAGCGGCTGGGTGATCGCCTGGTATGCGATGAACAAGAGCAGCACCCCCGACGACGGATTGCCGAGCCACCCGAGGAAGTTGTTCAGGAAGTCGCTCAGGAAGTCGAAGATGGCGCGAAAGAAGTTGCGCACGAAGTTCAGGATCGACTCGAAAAAGTCCTCGAAGAACTTGACGATCTGCTGCAGCAGATCCGAGATGGAGTCCGCGACGTTCAGCGCCGCACCGGAATCGGCGGCCGTCACCATCGCTGCGGACTGCTGCGCGTCCGCTGCCGCCGAACCCGCTTCTCCGACACCGGGAGTCAGCAGGAACGGCGCGGGTATGGTCGTCGGCGCGGCGGCCACCGCGGCGCCGGACACCGCCTGATACGTACTCATGGTCGTGGCGGCCTGAATCCACATCCGCACGTAGTCGGCCTCGTTCAAAGCGATGGGAATCGTGTTGATCCCCAGGAAGTTCGTGCCGACCAGTATCCCGTGTACGGCATGGTTGAGCGCCAGCTCGGCCAGCGTCGGCATCGTCGCGAGCGCCACGCTGTAGGCGGCGGCCGCCGTCTCGTGCTGGACGGCGGTCGCCGTGCTGTTGGCACTCGCCTGCGCCAGCCAGGCCAGGTACGGGGTGTGTGCGGCGACATACTGCTCGGCGCTGGGGCCCTCCCAGGCGCCGCCCTGAACCCCGCCCAGCACGCCGGTCAACTCCGCTGCGGCCGAGGCATATTCGGCCGCCAACGACTGCCAAGCCCCCGCGGCTGCCAGCAGCGGACCCGGACCAGGGCCTGCGCTGAGCATCGCCGAATGCACCTCCGGCGGGAGAGCCATCCAGATGGGGGCGGTCATGTTCAGCTACCGAGCGGCCCGTGGGCCGCCAAATAAGACACAGCAGCCATCGCGTCACCGCTGAGATAGCTGGCACCGGACTCGCCGACCCCGACGCCAGAACGTCCGAGTTCCTCGACGCCGAGCGCGGCCATCGTGTTGTGCTGCACGCCGCGCGCGCTCATCCCCGCCGCGGTCTGCAGCGACACGGCATCGGCGGCGGGCGGCAGGACGGCAGTGATCAGGGGCGCGGCCGCGGCGTGAGCGGCGGCGAGTCGGGCGGTCAGTGCCTCGACCGCGGCGCTCGCCGCGACAAGACCCTCGGGAACTACGCGCAGAGTCATCAGTTGAACTCCCTTCCTCTGTTTCCGTTAATTCCGGTGCTGCCTGTACTGCCTTGGACGGTGTCCGCGAGCGGATTGACGATCTGCAGGAACGTCGGAGCATCGCCGTCGTCGAGCAACATGGCGCGACCTGCGGGCAACCTACGGAACCGGTGGCCCCTGATCTTGCCGCTGTCCTGCGGGTTACCGGACAACATGACGATGGCGGCTTGTAGCTCGTTCAGACGCCGCAGCAGCGGAGCAGTCATCAACGCGTGCGCCGATCCCGTCGCTCGCGCAGTGACAATGACGCGCAGCCCCAGCTCGCTCGCCTGCGACAGCAACCCGATGATGCCGGTCCACGGACGCTGGCCGACGAACGGCCCGCTGACCGCGGGAGCGTCCGGGATCTGGTCCACGTCGTCAACGATCAGGTAATGGGTGTGGCCATCGGCACCTGACTGGTAGGACCACCTGCTCAACTCTTGCGGGCTCAGCCCCGCCGGCGGTCGACGCTTCTCCAAGAGTGCCGAGAGCCCCAGCATGGCGGGCGTGATCCGATCGATGTTCGGGGTGTACTCGTTGTCGGGGAACAACGGTTCCTCGACGAGGTGCAGACGGCGGTCGACCACCGTGAACGCCACGCGGTCCGGCGTCGAGTTCTCGCGGATCGTGCGAATCACATGGCGCAGCAACGTCGTCTTGCCCGATTTGGAGTCACCGAACACCATGAGCAACGGATTGTCCGAGAAGCTCAATGACACCGCGGCCAGATCCTCCTCGCGCTGGCCCACGACCACCCGCTCCGGTGCCGGATACAGCGGCGCCACCGCGGCCGGGGCCAGCTCCAGCGGCAGCAGCCGCACCGGCGGCGCCGCGACACCCGGATACCGCGCATTGATGACCGCGATATCGCGCAGCGAGGGCTCCGCGACGAGGAAGTGCTCGGCCGCCATCGTCAGGCCGCGGCCCGGCTGGTCGGCGGGCACGGCTTCGGCGGGCCTGCGCAGCGCACCGGTGATCCGCACATTGCTGTCACGCGCATCCGCGAGCTTGAGCTCTAGCCGCAGCCCGAGCCCGTCGCGCATCGCCAACGGCACCTCGAGCCAGTTCGGCGTGGTGATGACGACGTGGATGCCGTAGGACATACCCGTATTGACCAGCTCGGTGACTTTGGCCAGCAACGGGTTTCGGGTGTTGAACGTGTCGGTGTTGTCACGGCTGAACGCGTACAGGTTGTCGATGACCAGAAATACTTCGCCGTACTCGTCGCGTTCCCGGCCGTTGCCTACGTGACCGCGAGCCTGGCGGGCCCGCAGCAGCTGTTCGAGTTCACCGAAGGTGCGCCGGATGCGTTCGGGTTCCAATGGCGACGCGACACTGCCGACGTGGGCGAGGTCCTCCAGCTCGCGCAGCTGACCGCCGCCGTAGTCCAGGCAATAGAACGTGACGTCGCGGGGCGAGTGCAGCGCGGCGGCCGACAGGATGAACGTCTGCAGCGCCGTCGTCTTGCCCGACCTCGGTCCGCCGTGAATCAGCACGTTGGCGGCGGCCGACGTCGCGTCGAAGATCAGCGGATCACGCCGCATCGCGAACGGTCGGTCGATTTCGCCCAGCGGCCAGCGCCATTCACGCTCGGACACGTCCGCACGGGCGAGCAGCTCGTCCAGCGGTATCGGCTCGTCCAGCGGGGGCAGCCACAACCGCGGCGCCTTTGGGCCGTAGTGCGAGAGCTGGTCGCCGATAGTCGCGACGAGCTTGCGCGGCGGACGGTCCTCGTGCGCCGCTGGTTCGACGACCGTCACCGTGTCCGCGGGCGCCTCTACGTGGCCGGCGGTGAACAGCTGCGGTGCCGGAAGCGATTGCACGACAACTGACTTCTCGACCCGGGGCGGATCGTAGATGCCGTCGACATAGGTGCTGCGGAACTTGACCGGCATGGCGCCGGGCGTCGGCACCAGGTAACCCTCACCCTTGTGATCCGGCCCGGCCTCGATGTGGAATGCGTCCTCGACACCGATGATCTGGCGGCTGACGGCCGGGCTTGCCACCTTGAGCCCGATGCGGTACGAGGTGTTCTTGTCGATGTCCTTGATGCGGCCGACGTCGAGAGTCTGCGATGCGAACAGGATGTGGATGCGGAACGAACGGCCCTTGCGCGCAACGTAGTCGAAGAGATCGGCGTACTCGGGATGGTCGGACAGCATCAGCGAGAACTCGTCGGCGACGACGAGCAGCGTCGGCATCGGCGGCAGATCGTAGGACCCGTCCGTCGACGAAGAACGGAAAGCCTCGTACTCGAGAACCGAGCTGAAGGCACTGCCCTGCACCCGCCGGCCTGCTTCCATCAGCAACTGTTCGCGGCGCGCCACCTCACCGCGCAGCGTGTCGGCGAACCGGTCGGCCAGCGAACGCTTCTCGGCCATGTTGGAGATGACGGCGACGACCTGTGGGAAGTCACGGAAGATGTCCGCTCCGGCCTCGCCCTTGAAGTCGGCATAGATGACGATCAGCCGGTCCGCGGAGTGAGTGGTCAGCAGCGACAACAGGATCGACATCAGCGTCTGCGACTTACCGGAGCCGGTCATTCCGATCATCAGACCGTGAGGGCCCATGCCCCCCTCTGCTTCGTCCTTGAGATCGAACTCCAGCGGATCGCCGGTGGACGTGACACCGATGGGCACCCGCAGCTCGTCGGCACGCGCGCGGGGCGCCCACAGACTCGCCACGTCCAGCGCCGCGGCGTCCGAAATCCCGAGCAGCGTCGAGAACGTCGCCACCCCGGCATTGCTCGTACGCGCGTGGCTGGGATTGGAATCCCAGCGGGACAGCCGTCGCGCGACGTGGCGGGCCTCAGCGACATCGAGATGATCGGCCGCATCGACATACGGTGCCCAGCCGCCGGATTGCCACCGCTCGAGCCTCCCGTCCACGACGCGCAGGATGGGCCGTTCGGGGTCGGGGTACTGCTCGCGGTGCGGAGGTTCGGCGATGCGCTGCACCAACGTCACACCGGACAACCCGCCGCGCGGCACCAGGATGTTCGGATCGGCTGTGCTGTTCTCCGGATCGTCGACGACGATCAGCAGGTGCTTGACACTGGAATCCGCGTCGGAGCCGAACGGTGCGCGGTCGTCGAGCACCGGGTCTAGCAGCGACCGCAGTTGTGTAACGTCGTCACAGAGATAGCGCGCAGGGCCCGCACCGTCCGATGACCCCGGTATGTCATTGTGCGGCAACCACTTCAGCCACGACCAGTCGTCGCTCTCGACGTCCGGAGACGCCAGGGCGACACCGAGGACGGCGGGGTCGTGCCAGGTGACCGCCTGCATGAGCCACGCCCGCAACGCACCACGAACCTCGTCGGGCTCGCCCAGCACGGAGATCCGCGAGACCTTGGCCAAATCGATCGCCGCGGGAACTGCACGCACCGTGCGCTGCACGTCGAGCAGTCCGCGCAACGTGGTGTGCGAGACCGGTTCGAGGTCGACCTCGTCGGCGCTGTCCTTGACCCGCAGCGCGGCGCCCAGCGGTGCATCGTGCAAACCCGTTCGCACCACGAGGAAGTCGCTGTCGTGCGGGTCGCGCTCCCACTGGCGGCGGGTGCCAGGCACCTCGGCGAGCAACCTGGGATCCGGATGCGACCACTCGAGGGCGGCACGCTGTTCGGCCGCGTGCGCGCGCACGTTGTCACGGACCACCGACAGGTACCGCAGGTAGTCGGCGCGCTCGGCGTCCACCTCTTCGGTGCGCATCTTGTTGTCGGTGCCGCGGTATAGCGCTGTCGCGGCCAGCAGCAGGACGAACGGGAAGAACAGCGTTGTCGGCGAGATCAGCCGCATACCGGTGGCGACCAGCGCGACGATCATGCCGATGATGAGAATGACGATCAGATAGGGCAGCACCCGCCGCAACAACGACGGCGGCACCATCCGGGGTAGTTCCGGTGGCGGTTCGATCGTGATGGTGCCCTTGCGCAACGTCGGTGGCGCAATCCTGCGACGCGCTTCGAAGATGAGCCGACTCACGATGGGGTCTCCCTCACGACTGCGGGGCGGGGGTCGGCTGCGAGCCCGTCGTGGGCCAACAGGGCGTCGGCACGCGACAACGTCGGGCCCTCCGCGAACTGGCTCAGCATCGACCACGGAATGGGTAGCGGCGGCGGGGTCAGTCCGAGCGCCGCGATCGTCTTCTGGTCACTCTCGGTGTCGAGGCCGTACCGCACGCCGGTGTCGCTGAGCCAGAAGATCGCCCCTCCGACCGGCTGCGTCGACGTCCCTCCGCCGTCCTGGCCAACGGTCTGCACCAGGAAGCCTGAGCCCGGTGTCAGCACGACGCGGTCCGCCGTGGTACCCGATCCGGCTCCGACCAGTGCGACGGTGCGCAGTTCGTCGGCCACCGGAAGCGTTACGCCGGAACGCAGCTGAAGCGTTCCCCCGGTCGCATCCGCGGGCCGTGTCCACTGGGCGCACGTCAGCGGTGCGTCGGTGGCGTCGACGATCGTGACCGGCTCGCTCGGATACGCGTCGTTGTCGATACCGCTCGCCACCGGCGCCTTGGCGATGTCGTCGGCGCCCAGTCGTGGCGGCTGGTTGAGTCCGAACGAGTTCGTGTTGCGCAGGATCGCGGCGACCACCGGCGAAACCGGTTGCAGCCCTTGGCGAAGCACCGCGTAGTGCTGTAGTGCATTGTCGGCTCCGAACGATGTGACGACCGCACCGACCGGTGCCGGCGTCGGCAGCGTATAGCTCGTCGGCTCACCCGCACCCTCGATGACGGGCGCACTCAGCGCGGGAGCCTCCGGAATTGCGTTGAACAGTCCCGGAGCGACGGTGCGACTGGCGGGCGCGTCCGAACCCAGACCCAGCGCACCGGTGACCGCGCGATCGTTCAGGTCGATCGTGCTGCGACGGCCGCCCCACAGCAGCCATGTGCCCGCCTTGGGTCCGGACTCGTTGGAGACCAGAATGACCTCGTTCTTGGGCAGCACCGCGGCGCGTTCGCCGCCGTCGGCCAGCGGGGCGGCGATCAGCGTAACGCCGGTCGCCGGTCCGGAAGCTCCGTCGCAGACCGTCCAGTCCGCGTCGCCGGTCGTGTTCTGCACCATGCGTTCTGGCGCACCGGGGATGCCGATCAGGTTGCCGCGCGCGAACTGGTCGATCTCGCTGGTCTTCACCGTGGTCGGGTTGTCGGGTCGGCCCGCGATCAGGCGCGCGGAGGTCAGGTTCAGCACCGGGTGCAACTGGTCACCGAGGCGGACGTAAAGCGCCGACGTGGTGCGGTCCGCCAGGATCGCGTCATTGCCCGCCACGCCGCCGGGCCTGATGAGCGAGAAGATGAAGCAGCCGGCGAGACCGGTGATCAGCACGAGTGCGCCGACGAGGACTGCGCGCGACTGGGTGCGCAGCGGATCGACGAGCATCCGGGTGTCGTGCAGTGCGACACCGGATGCGATGCGCCGCATGATGAATCGCCAGCCCGAGACCTGATGACGGGTGACGAATCCGCGCCGGTAAGCGACCCGGTCGGGGTTCTCGTTGACCGGGGTTCGAGAGGTGAACTCGCGGCGGTCGCCACCCCCGTCCTGGCCGCTCATTCGGACACCGACAGTCCGAGGCCGCGCAGCAGCGGGACGGCGGATCTCGTGACGTCCTGGTCGGTGATGGTCATCAGCTGGTCATCGGTGAAATCGTCTGTCTGGGAATGGTCGAGGCGGAATTCCCGCTCCTCTTCCGAACGCTCAACGAGGTTGCGGACGAACCGGCCGTTACCGGCGATGTCGAGGTTGCGTCGCTCGACTCCGTTGGCGTCGGGGGTGGTGACGGAGGCGAGCTGGCCGAACAGCGTCTCCATGTGTTGTAGCGCCGCCGGCTCGAAGACGCTGTCTCGCTTCTCGGCCATGCGCATCGCGATCTCCACCAGTTCATGCGGCGAATACGACGGGAAGTCGATGCTGCGGGTGAACCGCGAACGCAGACCCTCGTTGGTGTCGAGGAACGCGTCGAGGTCCTTGCGGTATCCCGCGACGATCACGACCAGCCGCTCGCGGTCGTTCTCCATACGGGCCAGCAGGGTGTCGATGGCGACGAGACCGAAGTCGTTCTTCGCGCCGGTCGACACCAGCGCGTACGCCTCGTCGAGGAACAGCACGCCGTCCAGTGCGCTGTCGATGATGCCGTTGGTCTTGGCCTCGGTTTCGCCGATGTGCTGGCCGATCAGGTCGGCGCGGTGCACCTCGCGCACGGTTTCCTTCTTGAGAATTCCCAGCCCGCAATAGATCTTGGCGACGACGCGCGCAATCGTCGTCTTGCCGGTGCCCGGAGGTCCCGCGAAAACCAGGTGGTTGGTGCGGTTGGCCACGGTCAGCCCGCGCTCCTGACGACGGATCGCCATGGCGACCGAGCTCTTCAGCCGGGCCACCTGGTACTTGACCTCTTCGAGGCCGATGAACTCGGCGAGCTCCGCCTCGGCCTCGATCAGCAGGTGGGCCTTGCGCTCCTTCGCGCCGGGATCAACGAAATCTGTTTCGGAGGGCTCGGTTTCGGGATCCCACGGATCGGTCCGGGCCTCGATCCTGGCTGCCGTCGTCGGCACGATGCCGTACGAGGTATCCGAGATCGCCATCTCGACTTCTTCGTTCTCGGGGTTGGCTGCGTAGAGCTCGGCGAGCACGTCGGCGGCGTCGAGGTCCTCGCCCTGCGCGCGCAGAGACAGCGCCCTGGCCAGTGCGCCGTCGACGGCCGCGACCGCGACGGGCCCGGAGGGGTCCTCGAGGTAGGACAGCGCCGGCGCGAACATGCCCAACCTCGCGAGCGACGTGCCCAGGGCGATACGCACGGCGTGTGCGTATCGCTCGTCCAACTTCGCGTCGTTGACGATGGGGGTGAGCAGGCGCACCACGTCCGACCATCGCTCGGTCCGGTAATACATCGCAACCCGCACCCACCGTGCCTCGAGCCAACTCGGCCGTCGGGCGATCAGGGGGTCGACGAGTTTGTCCGCCACCGCATAGTCGCCGGCGTCGCACAGGGTTACCGCGTACGCCAGCGCGAAGTCGTCGGGCGTCGAGGCCGCGAATTGGAGGTAGAGACCGGTGTCGTAGCCGAAAACCAGATCGCCGTCGGCGAGGTCGACCTCGCGCTGCAGCACACCAGCGGACTTCACCGTCCGCCACACGGCTTCGATGACCCGCGCGCTCGTATCGCCGGCGGCGGCCAAACCCGTCCACGCGTCGCACTGCTCGCGGGCGATTCGCGTGAGTTCGGCAAACCCGGACCGGGCCGCCGAAAGATCCGGCGGGCGCCGCCGATCGTGGACGGACAAGCCCAGCGCCCGGCAACACGTCGCAAAGCGACTCACGACGTCGCTGTCGACGCGGGACGTCGCAGCAAAATCCGTTGATAGAGGCACGCGCGCTGGTCTCCCCGTAAGTTATGGCAACTTTCGAAAAGTTAGCATTGCATAACTTAACTGTCGAGACTCACGGTGTGGGATACGACGTGACTGCACTCACCCCTTGATCGCGCTGACCAGACTGATCGTCGCGGTCATGGTGCCCGCGTCGGAGTCGGGCGAGGGCACCGGGCGCCCGTGAGCCCGCAGATAGTGCGGAAGCGGTGTGGCATCGGCGCGCCAACCCCTGGCCCCGAACCACTGGGCCGCCGGCTCGTGCTGCTCGTTGTATATGAGCTCGAAGAACGGACCGCCGTGGGCCGAGCCTCCCCCGGCCCGCTCTTCCTCTTGTTTGGCGGCGAACGCATCGGCATCCATCGGCACGGACTCCTCTACCGCAACATGGCTGCCCGGCGCCGAGAGCGCATCGATGCCGGCGAACAGCTGAACCTGCGCGGTCGCGGGCAGATAAATCAGCAGGCCCTCGGCAATCCAGGCCGAAGGCGACGTGGGGTCGAAACCGTGATCGAGCAGTGCCCGTGGCCAGTCATCACGCAGGTCGACGGCGACTTCACGGCGGTGGGCGCTGGGCCGCACGCCAGCCAGGGCACCACGCTTGAAGTCGAGAACCTGCGGCTGATCCAGTTCGTATACGACGGTCTCGGCGGGCCAGTCCAACCGAAATGCACGCGAGTCCAGACCGGCTGCGAGCAAGACGATCTGGCGTACTCCCGCGGTGGCGGCCCTGCTGAAATAGCTGTCGAAGTATCGCGTCCGCACGCCTTGGAAGTTCACGAAGCCGACGCCGAACTCGGATCTCAGCGGGTGCTCGGGCGCCCCGCCGTCGAGCAACTCGGACCACTGGCCGCCCACGGCACGACAGAACACCTCGGCGAACGGGTCGACGGCGACGGGGTCGGGTTTCTGCGCCTCCAGTGCTCGCGCCGCGGCGACGAACAAGGCCGTCGAGCCGACACTCGTCGTGATGTCCCAGGTGTCGTTATCGGTACGCATGCAGCCGTTGTACGCGGCCAATCTGACAACCTGCTTACAGCCCAGGTGGCTGCCCGCTAGGTCAGGGGTCGGCCGGTCCGGATCCGCCAGTCGAGATCGCGCAGCATCCAGTTGAACGGGAAGCGCCGAATGAACCGCGGCATCACCTTGTTCACGGTGCCGATGCCCGTCATCACCCGATTGAACCTGCGTTGCTTGCTCGCGTCCCACGGCAGCCGCATCTCGTCGCGGAACCGTTGCGGCAGAAAGCCTGTGGTCATGAACAAGTTGACCGCGTCCAGCCGCTTCTGCAACGGCCGCGGCAACGTGGCCTTCCCGAGACGCCCGGCCGCGATGGGCCACAGATACTCATGAACGGCGTCGTCGATGTGGATCCGTTCCAGTGACTGCTGCCAGTACTCGTCGAAAGCCTTGCGATCGGCAGGCCACATCTCCGCGGGCACCTGCAACGTCGTACCGAGTGCCATGCCTTCGCGATAGTGGCGGTCCGCGGTTTCGTCATCCATCTCGCCGACGAAGATGCGATGGACGTCGACGAAACCCTTGTACAGACATGCCGCCACCCACATCTGCAGGTCCTTGTCGAAGGCGTTGTATTGCACCGGGTCGCCAGGCTTCGAGTACACCTGTGCGTGGGACTTGTTCACCGCGCGGCGATACAGCTTCTTCTGCTCGTCGGTGCCCGAGAGCGCGACCGCGAGATAGGTGAAGGTCGTCCTGGCCCGCTTGATGGGATGACGGTCGGCGCGTCCGCTCTCGACCCGGCTGTCCTTGACCCCGTACCCGACACCGGGGCGGGCCAACTCCATGATCACGTTGGCGCCTCCGGACAGCAGACCGATGAACGCGGCGTCATCCGCTGCGCCCATCCACCTCGGCGGCTTCTTACCGCCGGGAAGCACCGGGTCGTTGAGCGGACGCTCGACGTGATCGATCGGAACAGTGACCGTCATTGGCCGCCACCTATCGGTAAAGTGAGAACGCGTGTTTCCTGATATTGCCTGCGAATGTGACAGGTGTCAAGATGGCAGGCATGGCACAGGTCCGCCCCTATCGCGGCGTCGACGCGGGCGAACGCATCGCAGGTCGCCGTCGCCGCCTGCTGGATGCCGGGCTCGACCTACTCGGCGCCGCAGGTAAGGACCCCGCCGAGCTGACCGTCCGCGCGATCTGCGGGCAGGCCGCGCTCGGCGTTCGGTACTTCTACGAAAGCTTCAACGACAAGGATGACTTCGTCGGAGCGGTGTTCGACTCGGTGATCGCCGACATCGCCGCGACCACCCAGGCCGCCGTCGCGGCGGCGTCCCCGGCCGAGCAGGCCCGCGCCGCGATGGCCAACGTCGTCCGCACGATCTCCGCCGACCCCCGCGTCGGACGCCTCCTTTTCAGCGTCGAGCTGTCCAACACCGTGATCGTGCGCAAGCGCGCGGAGTCGACGGCCTTGTTCGCCGCCCTGCTCTTCGCCCATGAGGGCGTGAAGGGGGCGCTGGACAACAAAGCCGCATCCCACTTCGCGGTCGGCGGAGTGGGTCAGGCCATCAGCGCATGGCTGTCCGGGGACGTCGAACTCGACCACGACGAGCTGGTGCAACTGCTGGCCGCGCTGATCGATCAGCTGGCCGCGATGCCGCCGAGACCCTAGACGGATACCCGCGGCCGGCGATCCGCGGCCGTCTTCGGCTCGGTCGTCGTATCACTGTCGGTGAATTCCTTTGTCCAGCAGGCGAACTCGAGAGTGATGCCGTCGGGGTCGAAGAAGTAGAACGATCGCACGTACACCCCCGGATGTACCGTCGGGGAGACCTGCTGCTTGCTCTCGTCATGGTTGAGCACCGGGCCGACACGCACGCCCTTGTCCTTGAGTCGCTGCCGGTATTCGTCGAACTTCTCCGCCGGGACGTGGAACGCAAGGTGGTTCATGGTGCTCACGGCGCTCACGATGTCGCCGATACCCGGAATCGCCTCGGGCGACGAGATTCCCGGAACCCGATCCGGTGCGTCGGCGAACCAGAAGAACGCCACGCAGTCGCCGTTGCCCGCATCGAAGAAGAAGTGTTGTCCCATGCCCCCCGGCAGGTCGAGCGACTTGATCAACGGCATGCCAAGCACATTGCTGTAAAAGTCGACCGTCTTCGCCATGTCCGAGCACACGAGCGCGACGTGGTTGATGCCGCCGAGTTCGAACTCGGAATTCGGGTTGTTCGGCTTGATCATGTGTGGCTGCTCCTCTAGTCAAGCTCGATTTCTGAATCTAACATCAGGTTCAGGTTCGATCAATGGTGCGATCGACGAGCCGATCAATGGTCGAGGAGAGGCCGTGTCCGCAAGTTCTCGCGTGCAGCTTCCGACACTGCGCGGTCGGCGGACGCAAGCCGCGATCGACGCGGGAGCCCGATCAGTGATCGCCCGCAAAGGCATTCTCGCAACGACAATTTCGGATATCGCTTCCGAAGCCGGCAAGTCCACCGCATCGTTCTACAACTATTACGACTCCAAGGAAGCGATGGTCCGCGAGTGGGCCCTGCGGTTCCGCGACGAAGCCAGGGAGCGCTCGCGGGCAGCAGCCGAGCCGGGCCTGTCGAACTGGGAGCGCTCCTACCAGGCCGCGGCCGCACACTGGCACACCTATCGTCACCAACTCGCCGAGATCGTCAGCGTGTCACAACTGGCGATGGTCAACGACGACTTCGCGGAATACTGGAACGAAATCTGCTCGCTCCCGATCACGCTGGTCACCCACATGGTGAAACATGCTCAGCAACAGGGTTTCTGCGTGGATGATGATCCACATCTGGTGGCAGTGGCGTTGGTGTCGATGCTCAACCAATTCTGCTACACACAGTTGGCCGGGGACGCCCGGCGGGGTGGCGGGAAAGAACCCGTCGATGACGAGGCATGCATCACCACGCTTGCCAACGTCTTCTATCGGACGATCTATCACAGGGGGACCGCATGACCAGGGCACCATCGAGCGGCGCGACTCCGGGTGTCACCCGGGAATTCGTCGGTGTGCAGTCACCCACCGCACGTCGGGCGGGTGCGGGCGGAAACCCATGTCAGGGCCTCTACTACCGCGGCATAGGACGAAAACCGAAGGTGGCCATGATCGCCACGCACTACCAGATCGACTTCTCCGAACACTATCTCGCCGACTACATGGCGACCAGAGGCATCGGCTTCCTCGGGTGGAACACGCGATATCGCGGCTTTGAGAGCAGTTTCCTGCTTGACCACGCATTGGTCGACATCGGGGTGGGAGTGCGTTGGCTGCGCGAGGTGCAAGGGGTGGAAACCATTGTTCTGCTGGGTAATTCCGGCGGTGGTTCACTCATGGCGGCGTATCAGGCACAGGCCGTACACCACCACGTGACTCCGCTGGACGGCATGCGGCCCGCCGCGGGACTCACCGACCTGCTGCCCGCGGACGGTTTCATCGCAAGCGCTGCCCATCCCGGCCGTCCCGACGTCCTGACCGCCTGGATGGATGGGTCGGTCATTGACGAAAGCGACCCTCTCAGCAGCGATCCCGAGCTCGATCTGTTCAATCCGGAGAACGGACCACCCTTTTCCGAAGAGTTCGTCGCGCGCTACCGCTCGGCGCAGATCGACCGAAACAATGCCATCACCGACTGGGCCGAGAGCGAACTCAAACGCGTGCACGCCGCCGGCTTCTCGGACCGCCCGTTCACGGTGCTGCGAACCTGGGCGGACCCGCGCATGGTCGACCCATCCCTCGAGCCGACCCGGCGCCAGGCAAACTTGTGTTACGCAGGTGAGCCGATCAAGGCCAACCGATCCGCCCACGGCATCGCCGCGGCGTGCACGCTGCGCAGCTGGATCGGCATGTGGAGCCTGCGACACGCGCAGACCCGGGCCGAGCCGCACCTGTCACGTCTCGCCTGTCCCGCGTTGGTGATCAACGCCGAACAGGACACCGGTGTGTATCCGTCGGACGCGCAACGCATTTATGACGCCCTGGCCTCCGAGGACAAAGCGCAGTGCTCCATCGACACCGACCACTACTTCGCGACCCCGGGCGCACGCAGTGAGAAGGCCGATACCATCGCCAAATGGATCGCGAAGCGGTGGCGTTAGCCGTCGGCTCTTCGCGCTCATCGCTCAGAGTGCTGGCCCATTACGTTCCCGGTGACAAGGTCGCACAGTTCGTTGCGCCACAAGCGGATTGGCTCGACATTCACTACTGCGCCGAAGATGACGACGACACCTTTTATCGAGAGCTCCCCCATGCCGACGTGATCTGGCATGTGCTGCGGCCGATCTCGGGTGCAGATCTCGAACAGGCTCCGCAGTGCCGATTGGTGCACAAGCTGGGCGCGGGCGTCAACACCATCGACGTCGAGACGGCGACGCGGCTCGGCATCGCCGTGGCGAACATGCCGGGCGCCAACGCCCCATCGGTCGCCGAGGGCACCGTGCTGCTGATGCTCGCCGCGCTGCGCCGGCTCACCGAGCTCGACCGAGTCACCCGCGACGGCCAAGGCTGGCCCTCGGATCCGAGCCTCGGCGAGACAGTGCGTGACATCGGCGGGTGCACCGTGGGCTTGATCGGCTACGGCAACATCGCGAAGGCGGTCGAGCGAATCGTGGTCGCGATGGGTGCCCAGGTGCTGCACACCAGCACCCGCGACGACGGTCTGCCCGGCTGGCGCGCGCTGCCCGACCTGCTTTCGGAAAGTGACATCGTCTCCCTGCACATCCCGTTGACGGACCAGACCGCGGGCTTGCTGAGTCGCAGCGCACTCGCGTCGATGCGTTCCGATGCGGTGTTGGTGAACACCTCCCGTGGAGCCGTGATCGACGAGGACGCACTCGTCGACACGCTGCGATCGGGCGGGCTGGCGGCCGCGGGCCTGGACGTCTTCGCCGTCGAGCCGATCCCCGCCGGACATCCGCTCCTGACCCTGGCCAACGTGGTGCTGACACCCCATGTCAGCTGGTACACGCTGGACACCATGAGGCGGTATCTGGAGATGGCCGTCGACAACTGCCGCCGCATCCGGGATGGCCGGGACCTCGCCAATGTCGTGAACGGTATCGTGGTTCCCAACCGACCGGTTAATAGGGAAATGCCACAATGAGGTGCAACAACTATGCCCATCGCAATCAACACCGAGCACAATGACCTGGCCGATTCGGTCCGGTCCCTGGTGGCACGGGTAGCGCCGTCGGAGGTGCTGCACGAGGCACTGGAGACGCCGGTTCCCAACCCGCCGCCGTACTGGAAGGCCGCTGCTGAGCAGGGTCTGCAAGGTGTGCATCTATCGGAATCCGTTGGCGGACAAGGGTTTGGTGTTCTCGAGCTGGCGATCGTGCTGGCCGAGTTCGGCTACGGCGCGGTACCCGGTCCGTTCGTCCCTTCGGCGATCGCCAGCGCACTGATCGCCGCCAACGACCCCGACGCGAAGGTGCTGGCTGACCTCGCGTCCGGTGACGTGATCGCGACCTACGCGATCGACTCCGGCCTGACGGCCACCAGACAGGGCGACGACCTGGTCATTCGCGGTGAGGTCCGCGCCGTCCCCGCGGCCGCGCAGGCGTCGGTGCTGGTGCTGCCGGTCGCGATCGACAGCGGTGAGGAGTGGGTGATCCTCGACGCAGAGGCGTTGGAGATCGAGCCGGTCCAGAGCGTGGACCCGCTTCGCCCGGTGGCCCATGTGCGCGCCAACGCCGTCGAGGTCGGCGACGATCGCGTGTTGGGCAACCTGAGCCGCAACCACGCGCGCGCCGTCATATCGACGCTGCTGTCCGCAGAGTGCGTCGGAGTCGCGCGGTGGGCGACCGACACCGCGACGGCGTACGCCAAGATCCGCGAGCAGTTCGGTCGGCCGATCGGCCAGTTCCAGGCCATCAAGCACAAGTGCGCCCAGATGATCGCCGACACCGAGCGGGCGACCGCCGCGGTATGGGACGCGGCGCGTGCCATTGATGCGCACAGCGAAAACCCAAGCGATGAAACGGCTTTCGAGTTCGCCGCGGCTGTCGCTGCCACGCTGGCTCCGGCAGCCGTGCTACACACCACCCAGGACTGCATCCAGGTGCACGGCGGCATCGGCTTCACCTGGGAACACGACACCAACGTGTACTACCGCCGCGCGCTGCTGCTTGCCGCATGTTTCGGCCGCACCAGCGATTACCCGCAGCGGGTCGTCGATATCGCGACGAGCACCGGAACCCGCAAGCTCAACATCGATCTGGATCCCGAGACGGAGAAGCTACGCGACGAGATCCGCGCGGAAGTGGAGTCGCTGAAAGCGATTCCGAGCGAGGAGCGGACCATAGCGATTGCCGAGGGCGGCTGGGTGGTTCCCCACCTGCCCAAGCCCTGGGGCCGCGCGGCGGGTCCCGTCGAGCAGATCATCATCGCGCAGGAGTTCAGCGCGGGCCGGGTCAAACGTCCGGCGATGGGAATCGCGGCGTGGCTGATCCCGTCGGTGGTGGCATTCGGGACCGAGCAGCAGCAGCAGCGCTTCCTGCCACCGACGCTGCGCGGCGAAATGATCTGGTGCCAACTGTTTTCCGAACCCGGCGCCGGCTCGGATCTGGCCAGCCTGACCACCAAGGCCACCAAGGTCGACGGCGGTTGGCGGATCACCGGCCAGAAGATCTGGACCACCGGAGCGCAGTACTCGCAGTGGGGCATGCTGCTGGCCCGCACCGATCCGAGCGCCCCGAAGCACAACGGCATCACCTACTTTCTGCTCGACATGAGCAGTGACGGTGTCGAGGTGAAGCCGCTGCGCGAACTGACCGGCAACGCGATGTTCAACACCGTGTTCATCGACGATGTGTTCGTCCCCGACGACATGGTGCTCGGTGAGGTGAACCGCGGCTGGGAGGTCAGCCGGACCACCCTGACGGCCGAGCGCGTGTCGATCGGCAGCACTGAGCCACCGTTCCTGCCCGCCCTCGACGGCTTCGTCGACTTCATCCGCGACGGCCAGTTCGATCAGGTCGGTAAGAACACCGCGGGTCATCTCATCGCCGAAGGACATGCAGCGAAGGTGCTGAACATGCGGTCGACCCTGCTGACGCTGGCCGGTGGCGATCCGATGCCCGCGGCGGCCATCTCCAAGCTGCTGTCCATGCGCACGGGTCAGAAGTACGCCGAGTTCGCGGTGTCCTCGTTCGGCACCGACGGGGCCGTCGGGAATCCGGATACACCGCAGGGTAAGTGGGCCGAGTTCCTGTTGGCCAGCCGCGCGACGACCATCTACGGCGGCACGTCCGAGGTGCAGCTGAACATCATCGCCGAGCGGCTGCTGGGCCTGCCTCGCGATCCGTAAAAGCCCTCGACGGCGGGCGTACGATCGAACTGTTGGCTCACGAAAGGGTCGGCAGACATGAACCTTCTCAGACGACGCCCGTCGCAGTTGATCATCACCGGTGCCGCGGCACTGGGGTTTCTGATCGCGCCCGCGGTGTTGACGGCGGAGTCGGCCATCGAGTCAGAGGCGGCGCCGTGCTATCCCGGCTTCGTCCCCGGTAACCCGTACGTCCCGTCCTGCAACGTCGGACCGCGCATCCCGAGGGTTCGCGGCGGGCCACCCGATCAGGCGGCAGTGATCGCGTGCCGCGATATCCCGGGATGCCTGGCCTGGTACATCAACCATCCGCACTGAGCGCGGTTTCTCCGTGCGGTACGCGGGAACCCGCTCGATATGACCAATGACGTCGAGAAGCGCTGGGACCGGCCCGGCGCCTTCCGCGCCGCGGCGGTCTACGTCGGTGCCGTCGTCGTTGTGGCGGGCATCGTCTTCGCCCTATACGGGTTGGCTGCCCGGGAGTCGGTGATCGCGGCATCGCTGGTGCCGGCCGTCTTGTTCGCCGGCGGCATCGGCGCATTCGTCAAGACGTACCGGGAGTGGAAAGTGCAGGGTCCATGGGTGGCCTGGCAGGGCGCTGGCTGGTTCCTGCTGACCCTGATGCTGGTGTGCCTGTCGATTCCCGGCGCCGCGATACTGTCCGCTTAAGGCAGGATCGAGTCGACGTATCCACCGTCGACTCGAAGCGCGCCACCGGTCGTCGCGGACGCCTGCGGAGACGCCAGATACGTCACCATGTTGGCGATCTCTTCGGGATCGATGAGTCGTTCCAGCAGCGACTGCGGTCGGTGGTTTCGCATGAACTCCCGCTGCGCGGCGTCCCACGGCAACGACTTGTCGACCAGTTGGTAGACGAAGTCCTCCACACCCGCGGTGTGGGTGGGCCCCGCGATGACGGAGTTCACGGTGACACCGGTGCCCGACGCATCCTTGGCGAACCCTCGCGACAACGCCAACAGCGCGGTCTTCGAGACGCCGTAGTGGATCATCTCCGCCGGAGTCACGATGGCCGAATCGCTGGCGATCTGGATGATCCTGCCCCAGCCGCGTTCCGCCATCGCGGGTAGATAACTTCGGATAAGTCGTGCTGCCGCAAGGACATTCACTTCGAAGTAGGTACGCCACTGGTCGTCGGTGATCTCGCGCGCTGGAACCGCCTCGAAGATGCCGAGGTTGTTCACGAGGATGTCGACGTCAGGCACTCTCGCCAGGAGCTGGGCTACGCCCTCGTCGGTCGCGACGTCGGCTGCCACACCGATGGCGTCGCCGCCCACCTTGCCTACGGCTTCCTCGACGCGGTCAGGCGTGCGCCCGTTGACCACGACGCGCGCACCGCTGGCGGCCAACCCCTGGCCGATCGCCAATCCGATGCCCTGGGTGGAACCTGTGACGAGCGCCGTCTTACCGGCCAGATCGATGTTCACGCAGTGCTACTACCACTGCGACAGCCGAACTATTCCGACCCTTCGGTGTCCATTTCACGTAGTTCGCGCTTGAGGATCTTGCCAGTCGGATTGCGCGGCAACTCGTCGAGGAACACAACCTCGCGGGGCACCTTGTAACGGGCCAGATTCTCGCGCACGTACGCCTTGATGCCGTCCTCGTCGATTGAGGCACCTTCGGCCTTGACCACAAAGCAGCGCAACCGGTGGCCCCACTCCTTGTCTTCGACGCCGAGCGCGGTGGCCTCGACGACCTCGGGATGCCCACTCACCAGGTCTTCGATCTCCGCGGGGAACACGTTCTCGCCGCCGGAGACGATCATCTCGTCGTCACGACCGCTGACGTACAGCAGCCCGTGCTCGTCGAAGTAGCCGACGTCGCCGGAGGACATCAGCCCGTCGATGATCTGCTTGTGCCCGCCGCCGGTATAGCCCTCGAACGGGAAGGTGTTGCCGACGAAGATGCGGCCCACCTCGCCCTGCGGTAGCTCGGCGCCGTTGTCGTCGAGGATCTTGACCTTGACGCCCTTGACGACGGGGCCGACGGTGCCCGGATTGATCGACAGGTCCTTGGGCCGCGCGATGGTCGCGAAAGCGATCTCGGTCGAGCCGTACAGGTTGTAGATGACGGGGCCGAGGTCCTTCAGGGCACGTGTAGCCAGCTCGGCGCCCAGCTGTGACCCGGACACGAACACGATGCGCAACGACGACAGGTCGGGTTTGGGCTGGGTCTTCTCGAGTTCGTCGAGCAGCCGGGACAGCATCACCGGTACGACGACGATCGCGGTGGCCTTGTTCTTCTCGATGTCCGCCAGCACAGTCGACGGTTTGAAGCGCCGGCGCAGCACCAGTGTGGAGCCCAGCATCATCGCGATCGTGGCGTGCAGGAAACCGAGCGCGTGGAACATCGGCGCCGGAAGCGACGTCACCTCCCCCGCCTTGAACGGCACGTGGGACAGCACGCCGCCGATGGGCGCGAGCGACGGCGGGGTGCTGCGGTTGGCTCCCTTGGGCGTGCCGGTGGTCCCGCTGGTCAGGATGATGACCGACGAATGCTTGGTGACCTTGGGGGCCTGCGCGGTAGTGCTGCGGGCGATGAGGTCGGCGATGGTTTCGTCGGTGCTGCCGGACGGCTCGTCCTTATCGGGGTTGGTGGCCAGCGCGCGCAGCTTGCCGAAATCGGGGTCGGCCTGCGAGACGGCGGAGGTGTACTCGTCGTCGTAGATGATGACCTTCGCGCCCTCACGCTCGGACACCTCTTTGATCTGGGGCCCGGAGAATTCGCTGTTGAGCAGGATGATGCGCGCTCCGGTGCGGGCCGCGCCGTACACCGAGACGAGGAACCATCGGTGGTTTCGCGCGAGGATCGCCACCCCGTCGCCGCCCTTGACGCCCATTGCCAGCAGGCCGTTGGCAAGGGCGTGCGCTGCGTCGTCGAGTTCTTTGAACGTGAACTCGCCCTCGTCGTCGACGACGGCGATGCGATCAGGTGTGCGGCGCGCGTTGAGCGCCGGGATCATGCCGAACTCGCCCCAGCGCCGGATGTCGGCGAGGAACGCGGCGATGTTCTGCGGTGCCTCCAGCTTCAGCGCGCCGGCTTCGAACATCTTGCGGGCGTAGTGCAGTTCGGCCGATCCGCGCTCGGCATACTGCTGGATTTTGGCCGCTGCCTGCAACGGAAGTTCGGTTAGCTTGGGCATGAACCCACAATATGTGACGCGGGTCGCATGTCGGGTCCGGAACCTAACATGGACCCATGCCCGCCCCGCTCCATATGGAGGTCGACGGTCAGCAGGTGCCCATCACCAACCCCGACAAGGTCGTTTTCCCAGCGATCGGGGTGACCAAGATGGACCTGATGCGCTACTACATGCGAGTCGCCGACGGTGCGCTGCGTGGTGTGGCCGACCGCCCGATGATCCTCAAGCGGTTCGTCAAAGGTATCTCCGAAGAGGCGGTGTTCCAGAAGCGTGCCCCCGCGAAGCGGCCCGACTTCGTCGACGTCGCCGAACTGAAGTACGCGTCTGGAACGTCGGCCAAAGAAGCGGTGATCCACTCCGCGGGTGGGCTGGTGTGGGCGGTCAACCTCGGCTGTGTCGACCTCAATCCCCACCCGGTGCGCGCCGACGACCTGGCCCACCCCGACGAGCTGCGCGTCGACCTGGACCCGATGCCCGGCGTGGATTGGCGCCAGATCGTGGCGGTGGCCCTGGTCGCGCGTGAGGTGCTCGAGGACCACGGGCTGACGGCGTGGCCGAAGACCTCCGGATCGCGGGGCTTCCACATCTATGCCCGCATCGAACGACGCTGGCCGTTCAAGCAGGTGCGTCTGGCCGCACAGACGATCGCGCGAGAGGTGGAACGCCGCGCTCCGGACCTCGCCACCAGCCGATGGTGGAAGGAGGAGCGAGAGGGTGTGTTCGTCGACTTCAACCAGAACGCGTTCGACCGCACGGTGGCGTCTGCCTACTCGGTGCGATCGCTGCCCGACGCGCGGGTGTCGACACCGTTGGTGTGGGACGAGGTCGCCGACTGCCATCCCGAGCAATTCACCATCGCGACCGTGCCACAGCGGTTCGAGGATTACGGCGACCCGTGGGAGGGAATAGACGACTCAGCGGGTTCACTCGATTCGCTGCTCGACCTCGCCGACAAGCTCGGCCCGCCCGAGAAGGCACCACGCGGTGCCCGGAGCCGCCCCGGCGGCGACATCGGATCCAAGAAAGGAACGGGACGACGGGAGTCGGTGATGCCGCTGATCGAGGTCGCCCGCACCAAAACCAAAGACGAGGCGATGGCAGCGCTGGACACCTGGCGCGAACGTTACCCGTCGGTAGCTGAAAGGCTCGAAGCACCAGACATTCTGGTAGACGGCATGCGGGGCCCCAGTTCGATCTGGTACCGCATTCGGATCAACCTGCAACATGTGCCCGAGGATCAGCGTCCGCCGCAGGAACCGCTGCTCGCCGACTACAACCCGTGGGAGAACTACACGGGGCCACAATGGATGCGCCGAGACTGACTCGTTTGCTATTCGAAAGCTCGCAGTACCAAAACACGTTCTTACCAAAGTATTAGCGATAGCACCCGGTTGCCTTACTTTGCCTGGATACCTTGAGACTCAAGAGACCGAGGGGAGGCAACATGTACGGCAACCCGGCGTTCGATTGTGCTGGCGCTCAGATCCATGCGGTGTGCCGGCAGTTGGCCACCGTAGTGACGGTCGAAGGCGTGATCGACGACACCAACATCGAGCGGGTCACCGCGCTGGCGCTTCGGTTCGTCATCGCCGAGAAACCCTTCGTGCTCGACCTGAGCCACGTGAGTTCCTTTTCAGGACACGCACTTTCGCTGCTGTCCGCGGTCGACGAAGGTTGCTTCCACAGCGGTGTGGAGTGGTCGCTGATCACCAGCGCCCCGGTCATGCGCGCGATGCAGGCTGCCGGGCTCGGCTTCCCGGTCGCCGAGTCGATTCCCGACGCGCTCCACCATTTCGCCGACAGCATCGACGAACGCCGTCGCCTGCTGCCCTTGCTGACCAAGAAATCCGCATAGCGGAAAGGTCCGAAAATGCTTCTCGATATTCGCTGGCTCCAGTTCCTGCTTGGCCGCCGTCACCTGCCCGCCAGGCGCGCACTGCCCGCCGCCCGGTAGCGGTATTGCGCTGGATCGTCGACGGCATGAACGTCGTCGGATCCCGTCCGGACGGCTGGTGGCGCAATCGCCGATCGGCGATGTCCACCTTGCTCGAACACCTAGAACGTTGGGCGTCCACCGAAGGTGAGGACGTGACGGTGGTGTTCGAGCATCCCTTGTCACCGCCGCTGGAATCGTCGGTCATCACCATCGCGCATGCCCCGCGAGCGGCGGCCAACTCGGCCGACGACCACATCGTCACGCTGGTCGGGTCCGCCGAGAATCCGCAGGACGTCCGCGTGGCTACCTCGGACCGTGCGCTGTCAGAGCGGGTCGGGGCGCTCGGCGCGACGGTCTACCCTGCCCAGCGCCTGCGTGATCTCATCGACCCTCGCTGACGCGCTCACCGGTCCAGTTGGCCAGCAGGCGTAAGGCCGTCTCCGAGGGCGACGCCGCCTCCGCGCTGTAGAGGCACAGCGTCTGGTCGGGATCGCCGAGGAGCGCAACGGACTCATACTGCAGCGTCAGGTCCCCGACGAGGGGGTGGTGGTAGCGCTTCGTTCCATGCGTGCGTTCGCGCACATTGTGATCGGCCCAATAACGGCGAAACTCCGGGCTCTTCACCGACAGCTCACCCACCAACTCCATCAGCAGCGGGTCGTCGGGATGGCGTCCGGCGTCGAGGCGCAAGGTCCCGACGTTGTCCTTGGCGACCTCCTCCCAATCGACGAACAACTCTTGGGTGGACTCGTCTAAAAACGTGTAGCGCAACAGGTTTCGTTCACGCGGCGGGAGCTCTTCGAAATCCGTGAGCAGTGCGCGCGCCAGGTTGTTCGCGACGAGCACATCCATCCGGCGGCCGAAGACGAACGCGGGTGTCACGTCGTCCAGCGTCTCGAGGAGGCGCCGTACACCGGGCCGCACGCGCTGCACGGGCGCCGGTGCACGCCGGCGCGGACGTCGCGGGTTGGTCTTGGCGATCCGAAACAGGTACGCGCGTTCGGTGTCGTCGAGGCGCAACGCGCGAGCCACGGCGTCGAGAACCTCATCGGACACATTCAGGTGGCGGCCCTGCTCGAGGCGGCTGTAGTAATCCACGCTCACACCGGCAAGCGCAGCGACCTCTTCGCGACGCAACCCCGGCACGCGCCGCTTTCGGCCGGTGCCCCCGACATCGACATCGTCGACGTTCAGACGCGCACGGCGGGTACGCAGGAAGTCCCTCAACTCCACGTTGTGCTCCACATAGACCAGTCTGAGGCCCCCGACGCGTGCCCGCCGGAACAAACGTAGGTCTGCCAGACCTAGGAAGAGCAGTGCTCGAATAAGCGGTAAGCATCGCGCCGCCGCGATGTTGATGTGGGCATGACCACTTCAACCAACACCACCCCCGACACCAACACCACTCTCGTCGGCCGCGTCGCCGTCGTCACCGGTGCGTCCAGCGGCATCGGCGAGGCCACCGCCAAGCGTCTGGCCGCATCCGGCGCCAAGGTCGCCGTGCTCGCTCGGCGCGCCGAACGGCTCGACAAGCTCGTCAACGAGATCGAGCAGGCCGGCGGCATCGCACTGGCCGTCCCCGTCGACGTGTCCGACGCCGAAGCCGTGCGCGCCGCCGCCGATCGGGTGGCTCGCGAGCTGGGCACCGTCGACCTGCTGTTCAACAACGCCGGGGTCATGCTTCCGGCACCCGTCGAGGAGCAGCGCTTCGATCAGTGGCAGCAACAGATCGACCTCAACATCAGCGGCCTGATGTACGTGATCGGCGCGTTCATTCCGCAACTGATCGCGTCGGCAGCCGAGAAGGGCGTGGCCGACCTGATCAACACCTCGTCGATCGGCGCGCAGAACATCTTCCCGAACTTCGCCGTCTACTCGGGAACGAAGGCCTACGTGACGCACATGTCGCGGACGCTGCGGGCAGAACTCGGCCCCAAGGGAATCCGGGTCTCCGCGATCGAGCCCGGCATCGTCGAGACAGAGCTGCCGAACCACGTGACCGACGCCGGGGCCACGGAATGGATCTCCGAGACCAAGGGCCAGATTGATGTGCTCGAATCCGAGGATGTGGCTGAGGCGATCAACTTCCTGGCCAGCCAGCCGGCCCGGGTGAACTTCCAGCAGCTCACGATCATGCCGACAGCGCAGGTTTCCTAGGTCGTTCGCAGGCCGCACAGCAGTAATGCCGCGAGGTCGGATCGGTCGCTGACTAATATTCGTCCATGCCGTCCAAGGCAAGGCGCCCCGACCTCGCGGCGATGCTGGCTCCGCTGCTCCGTGAGTTGATCGCCGCAGAGGTTCCAGTGCTCAAGGAACACGATGTGTCGATGTGGGGGTACGCCGTGCTGCTCGCCCTCGACGAATCCCCGGTACGCACCCAGGCAGCGCTCGCTGAGTCCATCGGTGCCGACAAGACGCGCATCATCCCGACGCTCGACGAACTGCAGACCAAGGGCTACATCGAGCGACACGCCGACCCCGACGATCGCCGCGTACGACTGCTTTCCATCACCACATCGGGCCGCCTGGTGAAAGACGCGGTGCAGAAGGACATCCAGCGCGGCGAGGAGCGCTGGCTCTCGGTGCTCTCAGCCGACGAGCGTCGGGGGTTCCTGACCGCGCTACAGAACATCGCACGCGTGCGCGATACCCCTTAGGGTCGAAGAGTGAACCGCCTCGACCGCTTCTTCGAGATCTCGGAGCGAGGGTCCACGCTCACCAACGAGATCCGCGGCGGCGTAGTCACTTTCATCGCGATGGCCTACATCATCGTGCTGAACCCGATCATCTTGTCCGGCATCGACGACGTGACGGGCAGCCAGCTGGAATTCGATCAGGTCTCGGCGGTGACGTCGCTGGCCGCGGGCGTCATGACCATCCTGTTCGGGCTCATCTCGCGACTGCCGTTCGCGTTTGCCGCGGGACTCGGCCTCAACTCGTTCGTCGCGACGACGCTGGTCGACTCGTTGACCTGGCCCGAGGCGATGGGACTCGTCGTCATCAACGGGCTCATCATCGTCGCCCTGGCGGCAACCGGGTTGCGCAGACTCGTCTTCGACGCCGTCCCGATCCAGCTGAAGATCGCGATCACCGCCGGCATCGGCTTGTTCATCCTGTTCATCGGATTGGTCGACGCCGGCTTCGTCGGGTCGACCGGAACACCGTCGCCCCCGGTGGGCCTGGGCATCGGCGGCGCCGGTGACATCAGCACAATCCCCACCGTCATATTCGTGTTCACGCTCCTGGTGACGGGCATCCTCGTCGCGCGGCGGGTGCGTGGCGGCATCCTCATCGGACTCGTCGCGGGCACCGCGGTCGCCGTCGTCGTCGAGGCGATCTGGCATCTCGGATCGGCGGTCGAGAAGCCCGGCGGGTGGAGCCTGTCGGTGCCGACCTTGTCGGGATCACCGTTCGCGCTGCCCGACCTCTCACTGATCGGCGACTTCAGCCTCCTCGGCAGCTTGGGCCGCATCGGCGCGATCGCCTTCGTGATGTTCGTGTTCACTCTGGTCTTCGCGAACTTCTTCGACGCGATGGGCAGTTTCACCGGTCTCGCGCGTGAGTCCGGGCTCGCCGACGATCAAGGGATCTTCCCGCGCCTGCGTTCGGCGCTGATCGTCGAGGGCGCTGGCGCGGTTGTCGGCGGGGCGACGTCGGCGTCGTCGCAAACCGTCTTCGTCGAGTCCGGAGCGGGTATCGAGGAGGGCGCGCGTACGGGTCTCGCGAATCTCGTTACGGGCGTTCTGTTTTTGGCCGCCATGTTCATCTCGCCACTCGCGTCGATCGTTCCGACCGAGGTCGCCGCGGCTGCGCTGGTGGTCGTCGGAACGATGATGGTGGCGCATCTGCGGCACATCGACATATCCGAGTTCTCCATCGCGCTGCCCGTCGTGCTCACCGTGGCGACAATGCCGTTCTCCTACTCGATCGCCAACGGCATCGGCGTGGGATTCATCGTGTGGGTGGTGACACGCTCGGCTGCGGGCAAGGCCCGCGAGATCAGCCCGCTGATGTGGGTCGTCGCCGCGGGCTTCGTGGTCTACTTCGCGCGCGGCTGGGTCGAGTCACTGCTTGGCATGTAGCGCCGCGAGGTCGTGCGGCCCCGCGGCGGGATAGCCGTGCGCCGCACGCACGGCGTCGGAGAACCGCCGTAGGACGGCAACGGCGTTCTCGAAGTCGTCCCCAAGGGCCCTCAGGACCGGCGCGCACTGCGCATCGGTGCGGGTCTCGATGGCCTCACGCTCCTGCCTGCCGCTATCGGTCAGCCCGCCATCGTCGATCAAACCGCGGCCTTCCAGGTCGGCGATGGCCGCGTCGAGTTCGGCGTCCGACCAGCCCCGGGTCCTGACGTACGTCTTGGGCCGCAATCCCCAGTACAGCTCGGTCGTCAGTCCGATCTCGATGGCGCTGTAACCGGCCGACGTCCAGGCTGCCGTATGCGCGTCGCCGCGGAATTCCCGCAGGCGGTCGGCGAACCGCCACGCCGCGCCGAGCGGGTCCTCGGGCACGTCGGCATTCATCAACCCCGCATAGAGCGGGCGCCCCGCGACCGGAAGCGACCCGCTCACCGGTCCGAGGAGTCGGGCCAGCTCGTCGGCGCCGTCCGGGTTGGTTCCGAGGATCCTTCGCAGCTGACCCACGGCGGCCTCATCCCTGGCCGCGATGATCTCCGCGGCCGTCGTCAGCGACCAGCCGTGTTCGACGGCAGGTACCACGATCGCCGGGTTGAACACCGCGAACGCCGACGCCACCACCTCCCCCGGCACCTGGCCGAGGAGCGCGCCGCGACTGCAGAAGTAGGCGTTCATATCGGGCATCGCCACCCCGCCGACAAGCCCCGGGCTGCCGGAGAAGCCGAGCTTCTCGTACCCGGCGTGGGCTTCGGGAGCGAAGTAGACCTGCCCGGCGAACGCTTCGACGGCACCGGCCAGAATTCGCGTTGCGCGAAACGCGCCATCGGCACCGGCCATTGGCTCACGGTAACCTCCAGACCCATGGGGAAGCGATGAGCGCGGGCCTGTTCGGACTTCTCGACGACGTTGCGGCGCTGGCGCGGCTGGCCGCGGCATCGGTCGACGACATCGGTGCCGCGGCGGGACGCGCGACCGCCAAGGCTGCGGGCGTTGTGATCGACGACACCGCGGTGACGCCGCAGTATGTGCACGGCATCACCGCCGACCGCGAACTGCCGATGATCAAGCGGATCGCGATCGGCTCGCTGCGCAACAAGCTGCTGTTCATCCTGCCCGCGGCCCTGCTCCTCAGCCAGTTCGTGCCGTGGATCGTGACGCCGATCCTGATGTTGGGCGCCACCTACCTCTGCTACGAAGGCGCGGAGAAGGTAGCTGGGTGGTTTCACAAAAGTGCGAGCCACGACGCGCATGCCGCACCCGCATCGACCCTCGGCGGAGACGCCGAGAAGCAGATGACGGCGGGGGCGATCAGGACGGATTTCATCCTGTCCGCCGAGATCATGGTGATCGCGCTCAATGAGGTGGCGGGCGAGAGGTTCTGGTCGCGGTTCGCGATCCTCGTCGTGGTCGCGATCGTCATCACGGCCGCCGTCTACGGCGTCGTCGCGCTGATCGTGAAGATGGACGACATCGGCCTGAACCTCGCGCAGCGCTCGTCGACATTCGCACAGAAGGTCGGTCGCGGGCTGGTCGCCGCGATGCCCAAGCTGCTGTCGGGGCTGTCGACCGTCGGCACCGTCGCGATGCTCTGGGTCGGCGGCCACATCCTTCTGCTGGGTACGGATACGTTGGGCTGGCACACGCTCTACGGGTGGGTGCACCATCTCGAAGACCTGATAAAGCGCGCGGTCGCCGAGGGGCTCGGCGGCGTGCTGGCCTGGCTGGTCAACACCGCGGCTTCGGCGCTCATCGGCTTGGTCGTCGGCGCCGTCGTCGTGGCGATCATGCACGTGCTGCCGTTCGGCAAGAAGAAGCACAAGAAGGCGCCCGCCACATAACTGGGCGCCCGCCGAACTCGGCATGCGAAGTCCGACAACGCGGTAGGAGCGATTGTCACTGCCGGTACTAATGCGTTGACGGCGCGGCGGAGTCGTCGATTGTGACCGATTGGTGAACTATGCGGCCGTTACGAGCACATCTCATGTCGACCGAGCATCTTGGAGAGTAGCCCCGCGTAGCTTCCCAGGAGCCGACGCATATGAACTCAAAATTGAACGACATCGCCGCAGCCCAAGGCGATGCCATCGACTCGCGTTATCACCCGTCAGCGGCGGTGCGTCGGCAACTCAACAAGGTGTTCCCGACCCACTGGTCGTTCCTGCTCGGCGAGATCGCGTTGTACAGCTTCATCGTTCTGATCCTCACCGGCATCTACCTCAGCTTGTTCTACGACCCATCGATGGCCGAAGTCACGTATGAGGGTGTCTATCAACCGCTGCGCGGCATCGAGATGTCGAAGGCCTACGCGTCCACGTTGGACATCAGCTTCGAGGTGCGCGGCGGGTTGTTCGTCCGGCAGGTCCACCACTGGGCGGCACTGTTGTTCGCCGCGGCGATCATGGTGCACCTGGCCCGCATCTTCTTCACCGGCGCTTTTCGGCGGCCCCGCGAAGCGAACTGGGTGATCGGCTCGCTGCTGTTGATCCTGGCCATATTCGAGGGCTTCTTCGGCTACTCACTGCCCGACGATCTGCTGTCCGGGACGGGCATTCGCGCGGCCCTGTCCTCCATCACACTCGGCATCCCGGTGGTCGGCACCTGGCTGCACTGGGCGCTGTTCGGCGGCGACTTTCCTTGTGGCGGTGTCGGATACCAGTGCAGCCAGGACGGAATCCTGTTGCCGCGTCTGTACGCACTTCATATTCTGATCTTTCCCGGAATCATGCTGGCGCTCATCGGAATTCACCTTGCCCTGGTGTGGTTTCAGAAGCACACACAGTTTCCCGGCCCTGGCCGGACCGAGAGCAACGTGGTCGGCGTGCGGGTGATGCCGGTGTTCGCGGTCAAGTCCGGGGCGTTCTTCGCGATGGTCGTCGGAATTCTCGGCCTGATGGGGGGATTGCTGCAGATAAACCCCATCTGGAATCTGGGCCCATACAAGCCTGCCCAGGTGTCGGCCGGCAGCCAGCCGGACTTCTATTTGATGTGGACGGACGGGCTGATCCGTTTGTGGCCGGCCTGGGAGCTCTACATCGGCAACCACACGGTACCGGCCGCCGTTGCGGTCGCGGTGCTGATGGGCCTGGTGTTCATGCTGCTGATCATCTACCCGTGGATCGAGAAGAAGGTCACCGGCGACGATGCTCACCACAACCTGCTGCAAAGGCCCCGCGACGTCCCGGTGCGCACCGGCATCGGCGCCATGGCGATTGCGTTCTACATCGTGCTCACGTTCAGCGCGATGAACGACATCATCGCGTACAAATTCGACGTCTCGCTGAATGCGACCACCTGGATCGGGCGCATCGGCATGGTCGTGCTGCCCGCAATCGTGTACTACGTCACCTACCGGTGGTGCATCGGCCTGCAGCGCAGCGACCGTGCGGTGCTCGAGCACGGCATCGAGACCGGAATCATCAAGCGGTTGCCGCACGGAGCCTACGTCGAATTGCATCAGCCGCTCGGGCCCGTCGACTCCGACGGTCACCCAATTCCGTTGGCCTACCAGGGCGCTGCGATTCCGAAGCGGATGAACAAGCTCGGCGCCGCGGGAGCACCGGGCAGCGGAAGTTTCTTGTTCGCCGACCCGCCGTCTGAGCAGGAGGCGCTGACCGCGGCGCATCATGCGTCGGGACGGCGTGCCCTCACCGCGTTGCGTGAACACCAGGACCACAACGGGTCGTCGAACGGAAAGACCAATGGACACCACTGACCGTGCTCGCGTTGCAGCGCCGCAATTCCAAGTTCGACTAGAAGGTCCGCCAGCGCAGCGAAACGGCAAGAAGAAGCACAAAGAACAGCACTGACCTACGAACGGACGAGCCGGCCGGATGTGCGGTCGCATTGCGCGGATATCCGCCGGTGGCTCAACCATCGCACAAACGCCGTCATCACCCACGTGCCAAACGAGTCCGAGATCAGGGCGACCCATTTCAACACCGACTGACTCTGCGATATCTGCCGCGACGTCACCCAGGACAAGACGGTGAGCCGGCGTCGCCTGGTCTTCTCATACCAGCGCAGAGCGCTCGCAAGCTCACCATTGCCGCGGTCGCACCCCTCGCAGAGACCCGAAAGTGCCTGGCGTAGAACCATCGTGTCCAGCAGTGCTTGATTGGCCCCCTGCGCAAGGGCGGGCGGCATCGCGTGAGCGGCATCGCCGAGCAACGTCATGGCACCCGACCGCGGCAAGCGGGGAATCGGATGCCGGAAATGGGGAAACGGGGAGGCCGCCAGATCGTCGTCGGTCAACGTCGCCAAGACCTGATCGACCAACTCGGACCATCCGGCGAAGCTGGATCGGATCGTGTCGATCGGACGTTCCGGCCTGACGAAGTCGGGCGACCACCGCAAGTCGAACCACCACTGCAGATCAGAGCCACCGGCTGGCCACAAACCAAGGTTTCCGTGTTCGCCGATAATCTGCACTGCGACATCCTTTTCGGCGATGTGCTTAACGGTGCTCAGTCCCTGCCAACTGCACCAGCCGGTCGGTTTCGCGGGCTCCCCGCCGACGATACGTCGGACCATCGAGTGCAGACCGTCCGCGCCGATCAACAGATCCCCATCCGCGCAGCTGCCGTCTTCGAACTGGACGCGCACCCCGCCCGGCGTATTGAATGCCGCGGCCACGCGGGAGTTGCATCGGATGCGGGCGGCCGGCAAGCCATCGAGCAGACGGTCGAGCAGGACGCGGCGAGGGACCATTCGAACGGAGCCGCCCATCCTGTCGACAATCGTATCCACCGCGATGTTGATCAGGGGGCGACCAGTCGACGTCGCGATCCGCACGGTGGAAAGCAATTGACCCGCCCCGTCCATGTCGACGCCAAGCTGTTCCAAAACCATTGAGCCACTGGGCCAGATGGTCACCGCACCGCCACCGGGCCGCGTATCCGGACGTTGTTCGAAGACCGTGACATCATGTCCGTCGCGCAGTAGACCCCGAGCGATGGAAACGCCACCGACGCCGGCTCCGACGACGAGAACGCGAAGTGCGTTCTTCTTCTTCCGTTTTTCGACTGATAGCAGAACCATGGGGTCCCCTCGATGTCGCAGTCCGAGATCCGGTGTAGTCGCCGGCTGAACGTGATACGACTCGTGTATGGCTTCTGTTCATCGAAGTGGTCGACCTCACACCACCACAGCTGATGCACGGCGAAGGGCCGAAACGACCTCTAAATAGGGCTATTTCATCGATTCATCGCGGGGCTGGACTCACCCACCAAGACTCGCAACTTGTCGGCCGTATCGGTCACGGCTACCGGGATGAAGGTCACGACGCGCAGGTTCGGATGGTCCGAGGGCGCCAGGATGTGTTGCTCCATATAGAGATCACCCACGTCGGGGTGGTGGAAACGACGCTCGCGCGACGGCATCGTGTCGATGTCGAAGCTCTCCCAGGCCGTTCGGAACGCGTCACTGGTCTGCAGGAGCCGTGCGACGAGGTCCGCGAACGGCGGCTCGTCCAACCGCGTACCGGCTTCGGCCCGAAATGACGCGACGTTGTACATGCCGGTCCGTTCCCAGTCCGGTATCAGCGCGCGCAGGTACGAATCGGTGTAGAGCAGCCATAGGAAGTTGCGATCGGCGACGGCGACTCGTGCGATGTTCGGATACACGGATTCGTATGCGGCGTTCCAGGCCAATACCGTCCAGTCGGTGGCAACCGCCATCGCCGGAAAGTCGGCGCAGGCTTCCAGCAGACGCTGTACGTCAGCTGGGACGGTGACAGGAGTCGGTTCCGCTGTGGAATGCGGCGGGCTGTACCCGGCCAGGGCCAACAGGTACACGTGTTCGGTGTGCGACATCCGCATCGTCCGCGCGAGCGAGTCGAGAACCTGGCGTGACGGGGTGACGTCGCGTCCCTGTTCGAGCCACGTGTACCAGGTGACACTCACGCCGGCCAGAAAGGCCACCTCTTCACGACGCAGCCCAGACGTCGTCCGTCCAGTGCGAGGCATGCCCAGTTCTGCGCGCACCAGGTTCCTCCGGCGAGCTCTGAGGAATTGGCCGAGCATGGCCGCGTTGTGCTTCACGGGTGCGCCTTACCGAGGGTGGCGGAACACGATGTCGATGTCCCTGTGTTCACAATGGCTTGTCGTCGGAAACTTGGCGTCCCCGCTGCCGTCCGTCTTACCTACCCGCTAGCTGGAATCGGCCCGCAATCGGCCCAGCTCGGCGCTGGTAGTTCCACTACTAGCGGAGCCACTACCTGCCACTGCGCCTCGGGCGATGCCATCGTCGAAGTATGACGACAGCCGCAGCGGCAGATGGGATGCAGGCGCTCTACACCGAGCATGCCGCCGCCCTGTGGCATTACGCCTGGCGATTGACCGGCGATCGATCCCGCGCCCAAGACGTGGTGCAGGAGACGCTACTGCGCGCCTGGCAGCACCCGGAGGTGACGAACGACAGCGAGCGGTCGGCACGTTCATGGCTGTTCACTGTCGCCAGGAACATGATCATCGATGAGAGTCGCTCCCTACGCTCCCGCCGAGAGGTGAGCGCGCTGGACGATTCGGGTACGCCCGAGCGGGCCTGCCCGGACGACGTGGATGCCGCTCTGGATCGACTGTTGATCAACACCGCGTTGGCGCGACTGACGCCGGAACACCGTGCGGTGGTTCACCGCTCGTACGTCATGGGTTGGACAACGGCGGACATCGCCGCCGACCTCGGGATCGCCGAGGGTACCGTGAAGTCGCGACTGCACTACGCGCTGCGCGCCCTACGGCAGACAATGCGCGAAATGGGCGTCACACCATGATCTTCACGGCGGCGGACTGAACCGCCGCGGTGATGGCCCCGACCAACCGGCTGTCGAGCTTCCAGCACTGCCAGAACAGCGGGACGTCGAGGTGAGCGTCGACCACGCGAACGAAAGATCCGTCCGACAGGGCGGGCGCGGCCAGATTCTGCGGGAACATCCCCCACCCGAGGCCCGCCCGCACGGCGCTCCCGAACCCTTCAGCCGTCGGCACAAAATGCTGCGGACGAGTGATGTCGCGACGGAACACCTTGCGCACCAACATGTCCTGCAGGGCGTCGTCTCGATTCCACGCCAGCGACGGTGCTGCCGCCACGGCACGAGCCGTGAAACCTTTGGGCAGATATCTTTCGATGTACCGCGGGGCTGCGACGGCTACATACCTCATCACGCCTATCGGCAATACTCGGCAACCCGTTACCGGCGTGCGCTCGGTCGTCACCGCCCCCATCACCACACCCTCGCGCAGCAGTCGCGCCGAATGATCCTGGTCCTCGATGCGGATGTCGAACAGCACCCCCTCGAGCGTGTCGAGCACACCGGTGAACCACGTCGCCATCGAATCGGCGTTGACAGCCAACGCAATACGTGGAGAGGACCCGTCACCCCCGGCCATCTCCGCGAGAGTCTCGGCCTCCAGCAGCGCGGTCTGCGCAGCCAACCGCAACAGTGGAACGCCGGCGGACGTTGGCACACAGGGCTTCTCCCGCACCACCACCACCTGTCCCACCCGCTGTTCCAGCGCCTTGATGCGCTGGCTGATCGCCGACGGTGTGACGTGGAGCTGGGCCGCTGCGGCATCGAACGAGCCGTGCTCGATGACGGCCGCAAACGCCGCCAGCTGCTGGCCGTCTATCTGCACTAGGCCGATGCCTCCGTTTCGGGCCTGGGCTTGTGGCCCAGGTACACCACCACGACGGCGGCGGCCAGCGACAGGATCCCGACCACCCACATCGCGGCCTTGGCGTTGCCGGTCAGATCGGTCAGCCACCCGGTGATGTACGGGCCGCCGAAGCCACTGAGGTTCCCCAGCGAGTTGATCAGCGCAATACCGCCCGCCGCGGCGACCCCGGTGAGGAACGTGGACGGCAGCGCCCAGAAGACGGGCAGGGCACACATGACCGAGCATGTCGACAGGGTGACAGCGACCATCGCCAGGTAGGGATCGGTCATGTAGAGCGCGACCGGGATGGACACCGCTCCGACGATCGCAGGGATCGCGACGTGCCACACCCGCTCGCCGGTCCGGTCGGCGTGACGGGCCCACGGCACCATCACGATGGCAGCGATGACGTAGGGCACGGCCGTCACGAGGCCGCGCTCGATGATGCTCAAGTGAGTGCCGTACTGCTGCTGGAATCCGGCGACGATGGTGGGGAGGAAGAAGCCGACCGCATACAGGCCGTAGGTGATGCCGAAATAGATGAACGCCAGCAGGAGGATTCTCGGGTGACTGAGCGCCTTCTTGAGCGGCCAGTGCTGGCCGGTCTCGGCCATCGACCGTTCGACATCCAGAATGCTTTCCAGCCAACCTTTTTCGTCGCTCTCGAGCCACTCGGCCTCGGCAGGCCGGTCGGTCAGGTAGAACCAGCACACGAACGCGAGAATGACGGCGGGGATGCCCTCGACGAGGAACATGAAGCGCCAGCCGTCGAGGCCGAACAGAACGCCGTGCCCCCACTCGATGATCAGCGAGGACAGTGTGGAACCGACGGCGGTGGACACCGGCACTGCCACCATGAACAACGAAATGGCCTTGGAGCGATGTCTTTCCGGGAACCAGAAGGTGAGATAGAGGATGATTCCCGGGAAGAAGCCCGCTTCTGCCACACCGAGCAGGAACCGCAGGACGATCAGGGTTTCCGCGTTGGGCACGAATGCGATTGCGCTGCTGATGATTCCCCACGTCAGCATGATGCGTGCGAGCCAGCGGCGGCCGCCGAACTTGTGCAGCGCGATATTGCTCGGCACTTCCAGCAACAGGTAACCGATGAAAAAGATGCCCGACGCGAAGCCGAACATCTTGGCGCTCATCGCGAGGTCTTCGTTCATGCCGTTGGGGCCGGCGAAGCTGATGTTGACGCGATCGAGGTAGTTGACGAAGTAGAGGAGGATCAGGAACGGGAGCAGGCGACGGGTGACCTTCACCATCGTCTGCTGACCCAGGGCCGAATTGGGGAGGTGGGTGGTCATCGTTGCCCCTTCTGCGCAGGTCCGACGCAATGGAAGCAGATTAGCGACGCCTCGCGGGGCTGAACTGGGGCTTCTGTGGGTTCTCGCACCGATCCCAGGGCCCTGCGTGGCCGCGGGGCTGCCGTCGACCACGCCCTGAACAGCGATGTGGGTCATGGCAGTATCGCTGTTGGCTCCGTGCCAGTGCTTGACTCCGGGGTCGGTCCAGATGACGTCGCCGGCGGCGATGTTCTGTCGTGCGCCGCCCCACTCCTGCACCCAACCTGAGCCCGCGGTGACAATCAGCGTTTGTCCGGCGGAGTGGCTGTGCCACGCGGTCCGCGCGCAGGGTGTGAACGACACCTCGGCCGAGCTGAAGTCGCGGGCGGCATTGGGCTCGAAGAGCGGTCTGACGCTCACCTCGCCGGTGAAGGTCTCCGCCGGGCCGGCGGCTGCGGGGCGCTGATCATTCCGCGAAATCTCGACGCCGGCGCCCTCGGCGGCAGACGATTCCGCCTTCCACATTTCGGGGGCACGACGGCGGCCAGGACGGCGCTCTGCTGGGCGGCTCACGCAGCTTCGATGACGGCATCGAAACCGTCGAGCTTCTCCAGGAAAGACAATTGGGCGGCGTCGAACCGACCGATGCGGACGATGCCGTTCCAGTAGCCGACGTCGCCGTAGTACAGAACCAAATCCTGCGAAGGTGCGTAGTAGCCGATGTCACCAATCTGGGGATCGTCACCGGCGGGCACCCCATCCATCGTGAGCGGTCGCGGAAGTCTGGCGATCTTCTCCACTGCGTTGAGATCCCTGAACGACAGGGTCATCGGTAGCTGCGCGGCCAGTTCGATCGCAGTGGGGTTGTCGGCGAGCTGCGCTGCGATCCGTTGACCGCCGACCTCTAGCCGAATGCCGGCGACCGGGATCGCGCCGGTGACCGGGGCCTGTGAGTCCTCTTGTTGCGAGGCAACACCTGTCGCCGATATTGGGGTGTTATCGGTTTCGGAGTTCGAGCACCCGATAGCGAGAAGCGATAGCGAAAGGAGCACCCAGCCAGTTCCTTTCATGATGGAGCACCAACGTCGGAGTCAGAGGTGGTGCTCGCCCAAGAGGCAAGCAGGTCGAGGGCGTGCGCGGTCGGTGAGGCGGGTTCGGCCACGTAGATGGTTAGGGTCAGGCCCGGGTCGGCGATCATATCCACGCCTTCGTACGCCAACTCCAAGTCCCCGACGACGGTGTGGTGGAAATGCTTGACCCCCGCGCCGTGCAGACGCACGTTGTGCGAACTCCATCGACAGCGGAATTCCGCACTGCGGGTCGATAATTCACCGACGAGGTCATGTAGGGCCTTGTCATGAGGGTCCCGACCAGCCTCGGTGTGCAGGATCGCCACGCAGGTATCTGCGGCCGTCTCCCAATCTACGTAGAAACGCTGCGCGTCATCATCAAAGAACGTGTACCTCGCGAAGTTTGGAACGTCGCCCGGTTCACGCTCGTACAGCGAAGAATGCATCGCCCGGCCCAGAAAGTTCGTGGCCAGCAGGTCCATCCGTCCGTTGCGGATGATGGCCGGCGGCGCGATCCCGTCAAGCACCCATTGCAGCGCGGGTCTCGGGGTCCAACGTGTGCCGGGACGGCGGCGCGGGCGCATCCCGGCACTCGTTCCGTCCGCGGCGTGTGCGAGGTGAAAGAGGTGCGCGCGTTCGGCGTCATCGAGCTGCAGAGCCCGGGCCAGCGCGTCCAGTACCGACGCCGACACACCGCCGAGCGCACCGCGTTCCAGCTTCGAGTAGTACTCGATGCTCACACCGGCCAGCGACGCGACCTCCCCGCGGCGCAAACCAGGCACGCGCCGCTGCCCGGCGACGGGGATGCCGGCCTGCTCCGGAGTGATATTCGCTCTCCGCGAGGTCAAGAACTCGCGGACCTCGGCTCGGTTGTCCATGCCATCGACGGTACGTCGGCAGCCCTCGATGAGGGATGCACTCTGAGTACACCTCTGCTCAGTGACTCCCTCACGCCGTCTAAACGGCGTTTCCTGGATGTCAGTCGAACGAAGGAAAACAAGATGAACCCGACATACGACTTCACCGGGCAGACTGCGTTCGTCACCGGCGCCGCGTCAGGAATGGGCCTGGCCACCGCCCGCGCATTCGCGCGATCGGGCGCAACGGTAGCGCTCGCCGACATCAACGAGGCGGCGGCCAAGGAGGCCTCCGAGGCCCTTGTCGCCGACGGATTCGACACGATAGGCCTCGGCTGCGACGTGTCCGACGAAGACAACGTCGCCGCAACGGTCGGCCAAGTGGTGCGCAAGTACGGACGTCTCGACATGGCGTTCAACAACGCCGGCATTCAGGTGCCGCCGAGCGACGCCGCGGACGAACCGGCCGAGACGTTCGATCGAGTCAACGCCATCAACCTGCGCGGGGTGTGGGCATGTATGAAACATGAACTGGCGCAGATGCGCAGCCATGGCAGCGGAGCCATCGTGAACTGCTCGTCACTCGGCGGACTCGTCGGAATTCCGGGGCGCGCCGCATACCACGCCTCCAAGCACGGTGTGATCGGCCTGACCAGCAGCGCGGCCCTCGAATACGCCCCGCGAGGTGTCCGCATCAATGCGGTGTGCCCCGGCACCATCGCCACGCCGATGGTGACCGACATGATCGACAACGGCGAATTGGACCGCGCCGAAGCCATTGCGAATCAACCGATCAACCGGCTCGGCGAGCCGGAAGAGATCGCCTCCGCGGTGCTGTGGTTGTGCAGTCCCGGCGCCGCCTTCGTCGTCGGAGTCGCGCTACCGGTCGACGGCGGCTACACCGCCCGATGACCCTTTCCTCCTTTCCCGCAACAATATTCGCCAACTACCTCACATCATCAGGAGAACAAAAATGAGCACGACATCCGATCTGCCGACCTCGTCGCACACCGCCAGGCGCCGTTTTCGGCCTGCCCTCGGCGCGGCACTAACAGCGTTCGGCGTGATCGCGCTGACCAGTTGCGCCCCGTCGTCCGGCGAGATGACACAGGGCGACAGCGCCGTATCCCAAGCGGGAACCTGGGACAAGACATTCCCTCAGAGTGACCGCGTCGACGTCGAGAAGGTCACCTTCGACAACCGACTCGGCATCAATCTCGTCGGGGATCTCTACATCCCGAAGAACATCGACCGCGCCGTGCGACACCCCGCGATCATCGTGGGTCACCCCTACGGAGGCGTCAAAGAGCAGTCGTCGGGACTGTACGCCCAGCAGATGGCCGAAAGGGGCTTTGTCACACTGGCATTCGACGCATCCTACGGCGGTGAGAGCGGTGGGTCACCGCGCAACATCGCGTCGCCCGAGGCCTTCACCGAAGATTTCAGCAGCGCCGTGGACTACCTCGGGACGAACTCTTTGGTCGACAGAGACCGCATCGGAGTCATCGGCGTGTGCGGCAGCGGAAGCTTTTCGCTGAGCGCTGCAGCCGCCGACCCACGCATCCGTGCGTTGGCCACCGTCAGCATGTATGACATGGGACGAGCGATGCGGCAAGGTCTCAACGACACCGTTCCCGAGGAGCAGCGCCAGCAGACGCTCAGGCAGGTCGCCGACCAACGCTGGGCCGAAGTCGACGGTGAGCAGCCCCAGATGGTGCCTGGGACGCCGGTGGAGTTGACCGATCAATCGACCGCGGTCGAGCGCGAGTTCTTCGATTACTACCGGACTCCCCGCGGCGAACACCCACGCTCGACAACGGCGTTCACGCTGACAAGTAACCCGGCGATGAACGGCTACTACCCCTTCACCCAAATAGCGTCCATCTCGCCGCGGCCCCTGCTGTTCATCGCCGGAGAGAAGGCTCACTCGCGGTACTTCAGCGAGGACGCCTTTGCCCGCGCTGCAGGACCGAAGGACCTCGTCATCGTGCCCGGCGCGGGGCATGTCGACCTCTACGACCGTATCGAAATGATCCCGTTCGACACGCTTACTGAGTTCTTCGCCGAAAAGCTCGGCTGACGTTTAAGGGAGCGGCCGTGCAACTGTGACAGCAACGGTTGGCGGACATTAGCATATCTAATGCAGATGAAGAATCATTAGCTGTACTGATTCGGCCAGGATGCCTACCGTCGTATCCATGGACTCCCCGCTGATCGTCGGCTTCCTGGCCTCCCTGACGCTGATCATCGCGATCGGCGCGCAGAACGCCTTCGTGCTGCGCCAGGGCATCCGCGGTGAACATGTGGCCGCGGTGGTGGCGGTGTGCGCGGTATCCGACATCCTGCTCATCACCGCGGGCATCGCCGGCGTCGGCGCCCTCATCGCCGCACACCCCGGCGCGCTCGACATCGCCCGGTTCGGTGGCTCCGCGTTCCTGATCGGATATGGAATGCTCGCGGCCGGGCGCGCATGCCGGCCGTCCACACTGCCGGCCTCGGAGAAGGGGCCGGCGCGACTCCTCGAGGTGCTGGTCACCTGCCTCGCGCTGACGTGGCTCAATCCGCACGTCTATCTCGACACGGTGATTCTGCTGGGCACCCTGGCCAACGAGCACAGCGAGCAGAGGTGGCTGTTCGGCGTCGGTGCGGTCACCGCGAGCGTCGTCTGGTTCGTCAGCCTCGGACTCGGAGCGCGGCGCCTGTCCGGACTGTTCGCCACACCACTTACCTGGCGGATCCTCGACGGGCTGATTGCCGTCACTATGACCGGACTCGGTGTGTCGTTGATCTTGTCCTGAAATAATCCGCGTATGACGGCAGCCGAGCCAGCGCTGGGTTTGCGGGACCGCAAGAAAATCCAGACTCGAGACACCATCCGGCGCGAGGCCATGCGGCTCATCAAGGCCAACGGTTACGCGAACACCACGATCGAACAGATCGCCGCCGCAGCGGATGTCGCACCGAGCACCTTCTTCCGCTACTTCCCCACCAAAGAGTCGGTGCTGATTGCGAACGACCTGGACCAGGTGACCATCGACGCGCTTGCCGGGCTGCCGTCAGACATGCCACGGTTCGCGGCATTTCGGCGCTCACTCGAGATCACTCTGGCCGCGGTGACCGCGGCCGAGTGGCGATTCGAACGCGCCCGGCTGCGACTGGTCCTTTCGGTGCCGGAACTCAAAGCCGCCCAGCTGGACGAGTACCGGCACACCGTCGAGCGACTCGCCGAGTCAGAGGCACAGCGCACCGGTCGCGACCCACAGGATCTCGAGGTCCGTGTGTTCGTCGGGGCATTGTCCGGCGGGTTGATGGCCGCCCTGGACGGCCATCTGTCCGAGCTGACCGACCGGATGCAACGGACCCTGGACCTACTCGAAGCTGCGATGGTGATCCGTCCGAAATGATGTACCGGCCACGTAGAACACGGGACTTCACGAAAGCGGGTATGTAGCCCAGATGACCGCGACGAGAAAGTCCGTATTCATCACCGGTGCTGCGGCCGGAATCGGGAGGGCGACCGCACTGACGTTCGCCCGAAACGGGTTCCTCGTCGGCGGCTTCGACATCGACGAGGTCGGACTCAAGTCGCTCGCCGACGAGATCGACCAACGCGGAGTCGGGCGGGCGATCATCGGGCACCTCGACGTCACCGACCCCGACGAAATGGCCCAGCGGGTCGCCGAGTTCGCGAAGGCGGCGGGTGGCCGCCTCGACGTGATGATCAACAACGCCGGCATTCTTCGCGCAGGCCGGTTCGAGGAGATGGACCTCGGCGGTCATTTCAAGGAGATCGACATCAACACCAAGGGTGTGGTGAACGGGCTCTACGCCGCGTTTCCCTACCTGCGAGCCACGCGCAACTCGGTCGTCGTCAACCTCGCCTCCGCTTCGGCGATCTACGGGCAGGCTGAACTCGCCAACTACAGCGCGACCAAGTTCTTCATCCGCGGCATCACCGAGGCGCTGGACATCGAGTGGAGCAGGTACGGCATCCGGGTGATCGCGGTCTGGCCGCTGTTCGTGAACACCGCGATGACCGACGACCTCAAAACCGGGACCACCGAGTCGCTCGGCATTCGGTTGACCGCGCAGGACATCGCCGACGCCATCACCGCGGCGGTCGACCCGCACTGGTTGCGCCGCGCCATCCACCAGGTGCACTTCCCCGTCGGCTCCCAGACCAAGGTCTTGGCGGCCGGCTCCCGATTCTCACCCGGCTGGCTCACCCGTCTGGTCAACAAGAGATTGGCGCATTCCTGATGTTCAAGATGACCGTCGAAGAGGTCTTCGCCATCAAGAATCGGGGCGTGGTCGCGACCGGCCGCGTCGAAAGTGGAACGCTGCGCGTTGGCGACACCGTACAGATCAACGGGGGTCCCGGGGTCAAGGTGACCGCGATCGAGAAGTTCCGCAAACAGCTCGACGAGGCGAGCGCCGGCGAGAACGTGGGCGTGCTGATGAAGGGGATCGAGCGCAAAGATCTCAACCGTGGCGACGTCCTCACCTCGTCGTCGTCGGCCTCGTCGTCGGGGTATTACGAGGTCCCGCCCATCTGAGCCCGTCTAAATCGCGCTGAGCGCAACCGCTGATCTAGCGCGCGGTTCGGCATACGGTGCCGCTCATGAACGAGGATTGGCTCGCCGTCATCGCAGGCCTGGCTCTGCTGGCTCTTGTGCTCGTCGGTGCGATTCCGGGCAGCGTGATCCCGTGACAGAAACCAAGACCAAACCCGAGGTCCGCGCGTCCGGGATCGGGTACGCGGTCGCCGGGGTGCTGGTTGTCATCGCGCTGGGCGCCGCGACGCGATTCCTGGAGCAGGAAGTTCCGCAGTGGGCGGCAGGAACTCCGTTCGCAAAGGTCGCGAAGTCCATCGAATTCCCGGTCTATGCCATCGCTTTGGGCTTGATCGGCAACTTCGTGCTGTCCAAACTCGCCTTGCGGGACGCGCTGGCACGGGGGTTCCGCACGGAGTTCTTCATCAAGACCGGTCTGGTGCTGCTCGGTGCGTCCATCAACCTGAAGGTGCTCGTCACCGCGGCAGGGCCGGCGATCATCCAGGCGTTGCTGTTGATCACCATCGTGTTCGGCTTCACCTGGTGGCTGGGCGGAGTCCTCAAGCTGGAGGACAAGCTGCGCGCACTGTTGGCGTCTGCGGTGTCGATCTGCGGTGTGAGTGCGGCTATCGCGGCGGCCGGTGCGGTGCAGGCGAAGAAGGAGCAGCTGGCCTATGCCGCTTCCCTGGTGATCGTTTTCGCGTTGCCGTCGATTTTCCTACTCCCTTGGCTCGCAGACGTTTTGAACCTTTCCGATGCGGTTGCGGGCGCCTGGATCGGCGGCAACATCGATACCACGGCGGCCGTCGCCGCCGCGGGAGCCATTGCCGGTGAGGACGCCCTGCAGATCGCGACCATCGTGAAGACCACGCAGAACGCGTTGATCGGTGTCGTCGCGATCGCGTTGACCGCGTATTTCGCGTTGAAGGTGGAGCGCAAGTCGGCTTCCCAAGAAGGTGAAGCGGCGCGTCCGATCCTTTTTCAGTTCTGGGAGCGTTTCCCGAAGTTCGTGCTGGGATTCATCGCCGCGTCGATCATCGGCACGTTGTTTCTGCAGTTGGGCGGCGACAAGTCCGCGATCACGACGGTCAACGATCTGCGCACCTGGTTCCTGATCTTCGCGTTCGTCGCGATCGGCCTGGAGTTCTCGCTGAAGGGCCTCAGGGAGGCGGGCTGGCGGCCCATCGCGTTGTTCGCCTCGGCGACGGTCGTCAACATCGTCGTTGCGCTCGGCCTGGCCGTCGTGTTGTTCGGTAGTTTTCAGGTGAGTTAGCTACTCTCGCCGGGTGCGTGCTTCGTTGTCCCGGCGGAGTTTCCTGGCGTTGACTGCCGGAGCGGCGGCGGCCTTCGCGGCCGCCTGCGAATCGAAGCCCGGCGAGGTCGCCGACGATGGTTCGGTCACCGTCAAGCACGTGTTCGGCGAGACCAAGGTCCCGGCGCCGCCCAAGCGGGTGGTCAGCGCGGGCCTCACCGGACAAGACGACCTGCTCGCCGTCGGCGTCGTGCCGATCGCGGTGACGGACTGGTTCGGGGGCGAGCCGTTCGGCGTATGGCCATGGGCGCAATCGAAACTCGGCGGTGCGCAGCCGGTGGTGCTGAACCTCGTCGACGGCATCCCGGTCGACCAGATCGCCGGACTGCAGCCCGATCTGGTCATCGCCACCAATGCCGGCCTCGACCGCGACACCTACAACCGGCTGACGGCCATCGCCCCGACGATCGCGCAATCGGGTCAGGACGCGTTCTTCGAGCCGTGGAAGGATCAGGCGGGCGCCATCGGCCAGGCGGTGTTCAAGCACGACGAGATGCAGGCGCTGATCGCCGCCGTCGACGAGCGATTCGCCGCCGCGGGTTCGAACAATCAGCGGTTCGCCGGCACGCGGGTGCTGCTGCTCGAAGGCACGCTCGGTCCGGACGGACCCACGGTGATGTCCCCGGACTGGCGCAGTGAATTCCTCACGAAGATGGGCTGCGCCGTCGCCGAGAACATCGATTCGGCCGACGTGCTGATCTGGACCACGGAAAGCGACGAACAGCAGGCCGCCCTGCTCGCCGATCCGGCCGTGGCGAAACTGCCCGCCACCCGGAATGTGTTCACCGGTAAGGAACTCGGGGGTGCCATCGCCTTCGCCTCGACCCTGTCCTATCCGGTGGTCGCCGACCAGCTGCCGGCCCACATCGCCAGGGCGATCGCCTGACAAGATGTTCCGGTGACCGCCACCAGCACAGAGTCCGAGCACCGGGGTTTCGCACTCACGGGTTCGGCCTACTATCCCGTGCTCGTCGCGATCTTCACCGGCCTCGTGCTCATCTCCAACGTGTCCGCCACCAAGGGCATCGCGTTCGGACCGATCATCGGCGACTGGTCGCTGATCACCGACGGCGGGTTCATCGTGTTCCCGATGACGTACGTGATCGGCGACGTGTTGTCCGAGGTGTACGGCTTCCGGGCCACCCGCAAGGCCATCTACATCGCCTTCGTCATGGAGGCCATCGCCGCGTTCACGTTCTGGCTCACCGCCTACCTGCCCGCGGCTGACTTCTACACCAACCAGGCGGCGTTCGAGGCAGTCGTCAAGCCGTTCACGCAGTTGATCATCGCCGGGCTCGCGGGCTTCATCGTCGGGCAGACGCTCAACGCGTGGGTGGTCGTCAAGATCAAGGAACGGACCAAGGAGAAACACCTGTGGGCCCGGTTGATCGGGTCGACGATCGTCGGCGAATTCGCTGACACCGTGGTGTTCTGCACCATCGCGGCAGGCGCGATAGGCATCAGCACATGGGGCGACTTCCTCACCTACGTAGCGCTGGGCTGGGTGTACAAGACCGTCGTCGAGATCCTCGTGCTGCCCATCACGTACCGGGTGATCGCGTACATCAAGCGCCGCGAGCCGACGTATCGGCCCGCCGTGTGAGGCTTCGTTAAAACTCCTCTGGCAAGGCTCATAGAGCGCGCATAGCAGTTGCTACTCGCGGGTAATTTGGGTCCATGAGCGTGACAGTGGATCTCATGGACGCCAACGCGACGGGTGCGGGTCCCGCCAAGATCCGCGACTACGGGGATCGGGCCCTGCTGCTGGAATTCGACGGGACCGACGAAGTGCTGGCGTGGTCAGCGGCGATCCGTTCTGCCGAACTGCCGGGGGTGCTCGACATCGTTCCTGCCTCGCGCACCGTGCTGATCAAGCTGGCCGGTACCCGGTACCAGGGCCCCACCCGGCAGCGACTGGGCAAGCTGGACGTCGTCGCCGCATCGGAGTCGGCCGAGCCTGCCGGTGCGGTTCAGATCGACGTTCACATCGACGTGGTCTACGACGGTCCCGATCTCGACGACGTCGCGCGGCTCACCGGAATGAGCGCCGATCAGGTCGTCGCGGCGCATACCGACGCACCGTGGCGCGTCGGATTCGGCGGCTTCGCACCGGGTTTCGCATATCTGATCGGGGGGGATGCACGACTCGAGGTCCCCCGGCGGGACGAGCCGCGCACCAAGGTCCCGGTCGGGGCGGTGGGTCTCGCCGGCCAGTTCAGCGGGGTTTATCCCCGCGAGTCTCCCGGCGGCTGGCAGCTGATCGGACGCACCGCCGACGGTCAGGCGGCGCTGTGGGATGTCGAACGTGATCCGCCCGCGCTGCTGATACCGGGCATGTGGGTGCAGTTTCGAGCGGTGGGTTAGGAGGCCGAGTCATGGGCGCCACACTCGAGATCCTGCATTCTGGTCCGCTGTCGCTGATCGAAGATCTGGGCCGACCGGGTCTGGCTCACATGGGGGTGAGCAGGTCCGGTGCCGCCGATCGCCGCTCCCACACCCTGGCGAACCGGCTGGTGGCCAATCCGGGAGAGCTGGCCACCATCGAGGTGACGTTCGGCGGCCTGACGGCGCGTGTGCGCGGCGGGGACAAGAAAGGCGTCGCCATCGCGGTCACCGGAGCCGACACCGACCCGGCCGTCAATGGAGTTCCGTTCGGCACGAACAGCATTCACTTTGTGCGCGACGGCGAGGTGATCACGCTCGGCGCACCGCACTCGGGCCTTCGGACCTATCTGGCCGTCCGCGGCGGCATCGACGTCGAGCCCGTGCTCGGCTCCCGCTCATACGACGTCATGTCGGCCATCGGGCCGCTGCCCCTTGCGCCGGGTGACGTCCTGCCTGTCGGCGAGCACAGCGACGAGTTCCCCGAGCTGGATCAGGCACCGGTGGCCGCGATCGAGGATGACGTGCTCGAACTGATGGTGGTGCCGGGCCCGCGCGACGACTGGTTCGTCGACCCCGATGTGCTGATCCGCACCAACTGGCAGGCCACCAACAAGAGCGACCGCGTGGGGATGCGGCTGGTCGGGATGCCGCTGGAATATCGGTGGCCCGATCGCCAGCTGCCCAGCGAGGGCGCGACGCGCGGAGCAATTCAGGTACCGCCGAACGGTTTCCCGGTGATCTTGGGCCCTGACCATCCAGTCACCGGCGGATACCCGGTGATCGGCGTGGTCGCCGACGACGACATCGACAGGGTCGCCCAAATCCGGCCCGGGCAGACGGTGCGCATGCACTGGACGCGACCGCGCAGGCCATTCGAAGGCAGCCCATAGGACGCTCACTGCTGGTAGAACGGCAGTGTGCACGCGCACAGCTCGAGCGTCGCTCATCTGCGGGAGGACCCGTTTCCTCGCGTGCACTGCGCCCGCCTGATCCACACCTCCGATCTCGACAACGAGACCCGCGAGGACGCGCGCCGAATGGTCACCGACGCGTTCGGCGGCGAGTTCACCGACGCCGACTGGGAGCACTCGCTGGGCGGTATGCACGCGCTGATCTCCGATCACGGCGCGTTGATCGCACACGCGGCGGTGGTCCAACGGCGGCTGCTGTACCGCGGTACCGCGTTGCGATGCGGCTACGTCGAAGGTGTCGCGGTGCGCGAAGACCGGCGCGGCCAGGGCCTGGCCAGCGCCGTCATGAACGCCGTGGAACAGGTGCTGCGCGGCGCGTATCACCTCGGCGCGCTGAGCGCGTCGGATGCGGGCAGACACATCTATCCGGCCCGCGGTTGGCTGCCGTGGCAGGGCCCGACGTCGGTACTGGGGCCCGCCGGAGTGACGCGGACCCCGGACGACGACGGCTGCCTGTTCGTCTTGCCGATTGCTCTGCCTGACGGCGGTGAACTGGACCGCACCGCGGAGATCACCTGCGACTGGCGTGACGGCGACGTCTGGTAGCCGCGCTCACACGCACACGACCCGCCGCGTGAGCGTAATTTCACGGTGGGGTCACCACGACGCATTGCTGGGCAATAAAGCCCCTCTAACTTGGTGTTATGCATTGCCGACGAGCCGCGACATGTCCAGGCAATGACCAAGTAATCGCCTGGAAACATGACGTGAATAGACAGGTGACATGAGTGAGCCTGACTGGGCACCGCTCACCGGGTTTCGGGTGGCGGTGACCTCCGCCCGGCGTGCCGAGGAGCTTGGCACGCTGCTGGAACGCCGCGGCGCGACCGTCACCAGCGCGGCAGCGATCACGATGGTGCCGCTGCCCGACGATGAGGCGCTGCGCGCACACACCGAGGCGCTGATCGATGCACCGCCCGACATCGTGATCGCCACCACCGGCATCGGATTCCGCGGTTGGATCGCGGCGGCCGACGGCTGGGGGCTGGCGAACGACCTGACCGCCGCGCTCGGGAATGCCCGCATCGTGTCGCGCGGGCCCAAGGCGACGGGCGCTCTGCGCGCCGCCGGGCTGCCCGAGGAGTGGTCACCCGAGTCGGAATCGTCGCGAGAGGTGTTGCACTACCTCGTCGAGGGCGGCATCGCCGGGAAACGCATCGCGGTGCAACTGCACGGCGCCACCGACGACTGGGATCCGTTTCCGGAGTTCCTCGACGAACTGCGCGCCGCCGGCGCTCAGGTGGTGCCGATCCGGGTCTACCGCTGGCATCCCGCACCGCGCAACGGTGAATTCGATCAATTGGTGATGGGCATCGCGGACGAGAAGTTCGACGCGGTGAGTTTCACCTCGGCGCCGGCGGTCGCGTCGGTACTCATGCGTGCGGCCGAGTTGGGGATCGAGGATCGGCTGCTCGCCGCGCTGCGCACGAATGTGCACGCGATGTGCGTCGGGCCCGTGACGGCGCGGCCACTGGTCCGGCTCGGTGTGCCTACATCGGCACCGGAGCGAATGCGGTTGGGCGCGTTGGCCCGCCACATCACCGACGAACTCCCGCTGCTGTGCGCGCGCACCACCCGGGTGGCCGGCCACGTGCTCGAGATCCGCGGCACCTGCGTCCTCGTCGACGGGGAGGTCAAGGCGGTTTCACCGGCCGGGATGGCGACGATCCGGGCGCTTGCGCATCAACCCGGCGCGGTGGTGTCACGCCACGCGCTGCTTTCGGTGCTGCCCGGCAGCGGTACCGACACCCACGCTGTGGAGACGGCCGTGTTGCGGTTACGAACTGCCTTGGGAGACAAGAACATCGTATCGACGGTCGTCAAGCGGGGGTACCGACTGGCCGTCGACGAGGACTTGGTGCACGCACGATGAGACACGTGCTCGTAGCACACGGCACTCGTAAGCGCACCGGTGTGGAAATGATCGGTTCGCTGGCGGATCGGGTGACGGCCGCGTTGAGAACCCCGGTTCACGTGGCCTTTGTCGATGTGCTCGGCCCGACGCCCGCCGATGTCCTCCGCGGACTCGCGGGACCGGCCGTCGTCGTTCCGGCGTTCCTGTCGCGGGGCTACCACGTCAACGCCGACATCCCGACGCATGTCGCGGCGAGCGGGCATCCCGACGTGACGGTCGCTCAGGCGCTGGGACCCAGTCCCGAGATCGCGCGCGTGCTTGCGGATCGACTCATCGAAAGTGATTGGCGTCCAGGCGACTCCGTGATTCTGGCGGCGGCGGGAACATCGGATCCGGCCGCCCGCAGCGACCTTCACAAGATGGCCGCATGGGTGTCGGCGCTCACGAGCTCCCGCGTTGAGCTGGCGTTCGCCGCGACGGGTGAGCCGGCCGTTGCCTGCGCGGTCGCCCAGCTCCGCGACCGCGGCGCCAAGCGCGTCGTCGTGGCGTCATACCTTTTGGCGGACGGACTCTTTCAGGATCGGCTGCGAAACAGTGGCGCCGACGCCGTCACCGATCCGCTGGGCGCCCACCCGGCGACGGTACGGTTGATCGCGAGCAGGTTCCGGCGCGCCCGGTTACCGATCGCGGCGTAGCGGGGTCTTTGCCTTCGGAAGGAGCCAACGAACCCTGGGTTTGTCGCCACCGCCGCACGGGTACGTGCGCCTCATGATCAAGCATGCCACCGCCGCCATCGCCTTATTCGCCGCGCCCGTAACCATTTTGAGCGGCTGCGCGAACGAGTCCTCCGACAGCTCTTCGACGACGACCACTTCCGGATCGGCGTCCGGCGCACAGACGCTGACCACCCAGCTGAAGTCGACCGACGGCGAACCCGTCGCCGACGCGACGATCGACTTCACCAGCGGATACGCCACAGTGACCGTCGAAACCATCGGAACCGGAATCCTCTCGCCCGGCTTGCACGGCCTGCACATCCATGCGGTCGGCACGTGCGAAGGCGACTTCATGTCCGCGGGCGACCACTTCCAGGCGCCCGGGCGTACCGGCGAGCCCGCGAGCGGAGATCTTCCGCCTCTGCTCGTGCGCTCGGACGGAGCCGGCAAACTCGTCGCCACCAGTGACGGCTTCACCGAGGACCAACTCAAGGGTCCAGGCGGCTCGGCGATCCTGCTACACCAGGACGCCACTTCCGACCAGCGCATCGCCTGCGGCGTACTCAGCCCGGCGAGCACCACCAGTACCTCCGTGTCGACCTCGACGTCGACCTCGACCGTCACCACGACCGCAGTTCCGCCGGCCACCGTCACCGAGACGACATCTCCGGCCCCGGCCGAGTCCACCACGAGCGTCGCCCCCGGCACGAGCACCAGCACCGTCACCGTGATTCAGCCTCCGCAGATCCCGGAGATCACCGTGCCTCCGCTGCCCGGCACCGGAGGCTGATCCGCCCCGGGGTCAGGAGCCGATCTCGACCTGACCGTCAGCAGTGATGCGCGTCGGGTAGACCGGCAGCGCGACGTTCGCATCGTCGAGACAGACACCGTCGTCGAGGCCGAACGCCTGCTTCTTTATCGGCGACTGCACGGTTGCGCGGCCGCCGCGGTCACCGACGATTCCGCGTGAGATCACCGCGGCGCCGGAGAACGGGTCGATGTTGCCGACCGCGTGCAGAGTGCCGTCGTCGAGCCGGAACAGCGCCGCCTGCGTACCGTCGGACAGCAGCACGCCCACACCGCGGTTGGGGATCAGGTAGTCGTAGGGGCAGGCCACGGTCCATACCTGGATGTCATTGAGAAGACTCATCTTTGGGGTACCTTCGGCATTCCGATGGGCACGATGCGCCCAGACTGTTCGGTGAACTCGATCGTCGGATCCGCGACCTCGGGGGCGTTGACGAACGACACGAAGCGCGACAGCTTGTTGGGGTCCTCGAGCACACCCTTCCACTCGCACGAGTAGCCCTCGACGTGGCGGGCGATGGCCTCTTCGAACTCGGCGGCCAGGCCAAGCGAGTCGTCGCACACGACGTCACGCAGATGCTCCAGCCCGCCGTCCAGCGACTCCAACCACGGTGCGGTGCGCTGCAATCGGTCGGCGGTACGGATGTAGAACATCAGGAAACGGTCGATGTAGCGGATCAACGTCTCGTCGTCGATGTCGCTCGCGAGCAACTGTGCGTGCCTCGGCGACATGCCGCCGTTTCCGCAGACGTAGAGGTTCCAGCCGTTCTCGGTCGCGATGACGCCGACGTCCTTGCTCTGGGCTTCCGCGCATTCGCGCGCACAACCCGACACCGCCATCTTGATCTTGTGTGGTGCACGCAGGCCGCGGTAGCGCTTTTCGATCTCGATCGCCATGTCGACCGAGTCCTGCTGGCCATATCGGCACCATGTGCTGCCGACACAACTCTTCACCGTGCGCAACGCCTTGCCGTAGGCGTGGCCCGATTCCATGCCGCCGTCCACGAGTCGCCGCCAGATCTCGGGAAGCTGATCGACCCGCGCACCGAACATGTCGATGCGCTGTCCGCCGGTGATCTTGGTGTAAAGGTTGAAATCGCGGGCGATCTCGCCGATCAGGATGAGCTGTTCGGGCGTGATCTCACCACCGGGCGATCGGGGCACGATCGAATAGCTGCCGTTGCGCTGGATGTTGGCCAGGAAGTGGTCGTTGGAGTCCTGCAACGAGGCCTGCTCACCGTCGAGGATGTGGTCCGAGCTCGTGGACGCCAGGATGGAGGCGACCACGGGCTTGCAGATGTCGCAGCCCTTTCCGGTGCCGAAGCGTTCGATCAGCGCCGAGAACGTCCGGATCGATGTAGCGGTGACGATCTCGAAGAGCTCTGCGCGCGAATGGCTGAAGTGTTCACACAACGCCTTGGACTGTTCGACGCCCTCGGCCTCCAACAACTGTTTGAGCAAGGGGACGCACGAACCGCAGGACGTACCGGCGAGCGTGCACTTCTTCAGCTCGGGCACATCGCAGCAGCCACCCGCGATGGCGGCGGTGAGATCGCCCTTCGTGACGTTGTTGCACGAGCAGATCTGCGCGGCGGCCGGTAATGCGCCGACGCCCAGTCCCCCGCCGCCGTCTGATCCGGCGGGCGCGATCAGCGCGAGCGCGTCGCCGGGCAGTTCTTCGCCCACCATCGGCCGCAGCACGCCGTACGCCGACGCGTCCCCGACGAGGATGCCGCCGAGCAGCGTCTTGGCATCGTCGGAAAGCACCAGCTTGGCGTAGGTCTGGTTGACCGCGTCGTTGATCGCCACCTCGAGACAGTCCGGGGTGGTACCCATCGCATCGCCGAAGCTGGCGACGTCGACCCCAAGCAACTTGAGCTTGGTCGACATGTCGGCCTCGCCGAACTCCGCGCCGCCACCGACGAGGCGGTCGGCCACCACCTCGGCGCTGGTGTAGCCCGGACCGACCAGGCCGTAGCAGCGGCCGTTGATCGCCGCGACCTCGCCGATCGCGTAGATGTTGGGATCGTCTGTGGCGCAGGACAGGTCGGTCAGGACACCGCCACGTTCGGCGATCGCAAGGCCTGCATCGCGGGCCAGCTCGTCCCGGGGCCGCACGCCGGCTGCGAAGACGATCACGCCGGCGTCGATGAACGACTCGTCACTCAGCGTGACCCGCATCGAATCGTTTTCGGCAGAACGGCGCACCGGTCGGTTTCGTTGTGCCGGAGCGATATTGGCGGTACCGACGCCGGTGTGCACGGTGATGCCGAGGTCGCTGATCATCCGGCCCAGGAGGGCGCCACCCGCTTCGTCGAGCTGTTGGGCCATCAGGCGCGGCGCCATCTCGACGACGTGCGCGTGCAGCCCGAAAGAGCGCAACGCGTTGGCGGCCTCCAGACCCAGCAGACCTCCACCGATGACCACCCCGACCGGGGCGCCCGCGTCCTTCGTGCGCTCTGCGCTGTCTCGGATCGCATCGAGATCGTCGAGGGTCCGGTACACGTGGCAGGCCGGTAGGTCGCGTCCGGGCACCGGGGGAACGAACGCATAGGAACCGGTGGCCAGCACGAGCGCGTCGTAGTTCACCCGCCCGCCATCTGCCGTCAGCACCGACTTGGCGTCGCGGTCGATGGCCGTCACCCGGCTGCCCAGCCGAGTCTCCACCAGGTCGTCGTCGGGATAGGTATTGCCGGGCAGAGCCAGCAGCGCGCGATTCCAGTGTTCGGTGTATCCGGTCAGCCCGACACGGTCGTAGGCGGCGTCGGCCTCCTCGGCGAGCACCGTCACCCGCCATTCACCGGCGCTGTCGCGCGAACGCAACGCCTCGACGAACCGGTGGCCAACCATGCCGTGGCCGACGACCACGACGTTCTTTGAAGACATGACGTGAGGCTAGGCAGCCGATATTGCCGCTATGTCGCCTTGTGTGAAGCGGCCATCACGGTGTGCTCACCGCCGCCGAAAGCCTGATGTGAGCGGGTTCGCTGACAGCGAATGCCATGCTGAAACCTGAGCGTGGTCGACTCAAGTTAACTTTGCAGACGGTGTGGTGGCGGCGTCGTCCGGCTAGGCGACCGCGACCAGATATTCGCCGCGGTAGAACAGCGTCCCGTCCGTGGCCTCGTTCACGTCGATCACCCATCCCAGGTAGACGTCTCGCACCAACTTCTCGCCGAGCTGAGCCCGCGCGGCAATCAAAGGCGGAAAGCTCGCCAACATGAAGTCGGCGTAACTTTCGGGCGACGGCTCGCGGAATTCGACGCTGTGCCGCTCGAATTTCACTGTGCCACCAAGCATCTCACGGACATGATCCTCAGTACCCCACAACAGCGGTGATTGGAACCCGTCCGGCGGCGGAGGCGATATCGAGCCCAGGGTCTCGAACATCGACCCGATCGATCCTTCTGGAGTCCAGCAAGCGATCGCGATCCGCCCGTCGGGCCGACACACCCGGCGCAACTCGTCCGCGGCTCGCTGGTGATCGGGGGCGAACATGTGGCCGATCGCCGAGATGACTCGATCGAAAATGTCATCGTCGAATGGCAAGGCCTGCGCGTCACCTTCCATCCACTCGACGTCCACGCCGGCTCGTGCTCCCCGCGCCTGCGCGATCCGGATCAGGCCCGGCGACAGATCCACGCCCGTGACTATTGCCCCTGACTTCGCGGCGGGAACGGTAGCGTTCCCAGTTCCGCAGGCCACGTCGAGGACCTTCTCGCCCCGCTTGATATCGGCTCTCGAGACCAGAACGTCACCGATGGACGTCACCTTCTCCGCTACCGCCTCGTAGTCGCCGGTTCCCCACATGTCCTCGGTCATGGAGCGAGTCTTCTCGCCCCAGCGGCCACCTGCAGTGGATTTGCCCGGTTTCGCTCACCTCAGCCCGTCGTCGTCTCAGACTCCGCCCTGGTTTCCGTTGTAGGTCCGGGGATGACCGGATTGTCCTGACTGGTTTCCACACTCGGAGTGGTGTAGCGCGTCGAAGACGTCGATGACGTGGTGTAGGTCGACGGGGTTGCCGATGACGACGGCGCCGTCGGCAGCGTCTCGGGCACCCTGGACTCATCCGCGGTGCACGACACGGCATAGACCAGGATCGCCAACAGAAGCAGCACGGCGACGCCCGCCCAAATCACCAACGACCGCTGATCCTGCCAGTTCGGCTCATCGTCACGCGTCACGGTCTATGCCCAGCGCTGCAGCATCTCCGTGGCGTTGACCGACAACGCGCGCTGCAGGAACGGGCCGAAGCTGATCCGGCCGACACCGAGCGGCCCGAACGACGCGGGGTCGTCGGCCTCCGGCAGCGCGATCGCATTGACCGGCAACGAAAGCTCAGAGGTCAACCGCCGCATCGTCTCCGGATCGTGGCGCCCCACCGGATACAGCGAGTCGGCACCCGCGGCCGCGGCCTCCTCGAGCCGCGCGATCGCTCTCTCCACGCGGTCGGACTCATCGCCGTCCTGGCGCAGGAACAGGTCCGTGCGCGCATTCAGGACCACATGCACACCCGCATCGTCAGCGGCCTTGCGCAGCGCACCGACCAACTCGGCATGCTCGCCGGACGACCGTAGTCGCTTGCCCTCCTTGTGGACGGTGTCCTCGATGTTCAGCCCGACGGCGCCCGCTTCCAGCAACCCGTTGATGAGCCGGCTCGGCGATTCTCCGTATCCAGACTCGATATCCACCGAGATCGGCACGTCGACCGCCGCGGTGATCTGGGCGACCCGCGTCAGGACGTCGTCGAACGACATCACCTCACCGTCCTCCTTGCCGATGGAGTCGGCCATCGGATGGCTGCCGATAGTGAGCGCGGCAAACCCCGCGTCGACCGCCAGCTTGGCCGACCAGGCGTCCCACACCGTCGGCAGGACCACCGGGCTTCCGGGTTGGTGCAAGGCCAGCAGGGACTCGGCGCGCTCTTTCAGGACCCGGTCGGACATTGGCAAACCTCCGCTTCAGACGTGATCTGTCTCACTGGGTACTGCATGATGTGAACAACGTCAGGTGTCGTAACGTGATGCCTGACACCCTTCAGCCCAAGGAGGTCAATTGTCCAGCACTACCGAACTTGCCGAATTGCACGAGCTAATCGGAAGCCTGCGGCGGTGTGTCACATCGTTGGCGTCGAGGTATGGCGACAGCCCTGCGACGCGTCGGATCGTCAACGACGCCGAGCGGATCCTCAACGACATCGATCGTCTCGACATTGACGCCGAGGAACTGGAGCTTGCCCGCGGCGTGGTGCAACACCACCACGCCGGCGAAAAAATCTCGATCCCGGACACCGCGTACGACAGCGACTTCTGGCGTGGTGTCGACGACGAGGGTCTCGGCGGTACGCGCTAGGCGCGGACCGACCGGGACATCAACACCGAAAGGCAACAGTGAGCGCACCAACCGCCGACCGCAAGGCGACCGGCGTCTTCTCGCCGGGCCGTGCCCAGATCAAGCAGCGCACCTTGCGGACCGACCGATGGTGGCAATCGCCGTTGGTCGTCGACCTGGGCTTCGCCGCGTTCGTCATCTACGCGACGGTGCGGGCCTTCCTGCAGAACAACTACTACGTGGCGGAATACCACTACCTGACGCCGTTCTACTCACCCTGCGTGGTGAAGTGGAACGAGGCGACCCAGTCCGGGTGCATCCCCGAAGCAAGCCACTTCGGTCAGTTCCTTCCCGACGTGTGGTGGCTGCCGTATGCGGCGGTGACGCTGCCGTTCCTGCTGCTGTTCCGGTTGACGTGCTACTACTACCGCGGCGCCTACTACCGGTCGGTGTGGCAGTCCCCGACCGCGTGCGCGGTGGCCGAACCGCACGCGACATACACTGGTGAGACACGCTTTCCGCTGATCATCCAGAACACCCACCGGTACTTCTTCTACATCGCCGGGATCATCTCGGTGATCAACACCTACGACGCGATCATCGCCTTCCAGTCGCCATCCGGCTTCGGATTCGGTTTGGGCAACATCATTCTCGTCGTCAATGTGGTGATGCTGTGGGTGTACACACTGTCCTGCCACTCCTGCCGCCACGTCGTCGGCGGCCGCCTCAAGCACTTCTCCAAACATCCCGTCCGGTACTGGATGTGGACGCAGATCAGCAGGCTGAACACCCGGCACAAGCTGTATGCCTGGATCACCCTGGGCACGCTGATGCTGACCGACTTCTACATCATGTTGGTCGCCAGTGGCACCATTTCTGACCTGAGATTTATTGGCTGACAGACTTTTACGGAAAACGGTAGTGAGGATTATCAAAAATGGTTGAGGTCGAACGGCACTCCTACGACGTGGTCGTGATCGGTGCCGGCGGCGCGGGTTTGCGTGCGGTCATCGAGGCGCGGGAACGTGGCCTGCGGGTGGCCGTCGTCACGAAGTCGTTGTTCGGTAAGGCGCACACCGTGATGGCCGAAGGCGGCTGTGCCGCCGCGATGGGCAACGCGAACCCCAAGGACAACTGGCAGGTCCACTTCCGCGACACCATGCGCGGCGGGAAATTCCTGAACAACTGGCGGATGGCCGAGTTGCACGCCAAGGAGGCGCCAGACCGCGTTTGGGAGCTGGAGACCTACGGCGCGCTCTTCGACCGCACCAAGGACGGCAGGATCAGCCAGCGCAACTTCGGCGGCCACACCTACCCGCGACTGGCCCACGTCGGCGACCGCACCGGCCTCGAGATCATCCGCACCCTGCAGCAGAAGATCGTCTCGCTGCAGCAGGAGGACAAGGCCGAGTTCGGGGACTACGAGGCCCGCATCAAGGTCTTCCACGAATGCACCATCACCGACCTGGTCAAAGACGGCGACCGGATCGCAGGCGCGTTCGGCTACTGGCGTGAAAGCGGCAGCTTCATCCTCTTCGAGACCCCCGCCGTGGTGCTGGCCACCGGCGGCATCGGCAAGTCCTACAAGGTGACGTCGAACTCGTGGGAGTACACCGGCGACGGGCACGCGTTGGCACTGCGCGCCGGCGCGACCCTGATCAACATGGAGTTCGTCCAGTTCCACCCGACCGGCATGGTCTGGCCGCCCAGCGTCAAGGGCATCCTGGTCACCGAGGGCGTGCGCGGCGACGGCGGAGTGCTGAAGAACTCCGAGGGCAAGCGGTTCATGTTCGATTACATTCCGCCGGTCTTCAAGGGGCAGTACGCCGAGTCCATCGAGGAAGCCGACCAGTGGCTCAAGGACAACGACTCCGCGCGACGCACCCCTGACCTGCTCCCGCGCGATGAGGTGGCCCGCGCCATCAACTCCGAGGTCAAGGCGGAACGCGGCACCCCGCACGGCGGGGTGTACCTCGACATCGCGTCGCGTCTGCCGGCCGAGGAGATCAAGCGCCGACTGCCGTCGATGTACCACCAGTTCATGGAGCTCGCCGAGGTGGACATCACGAAGGAGCCGATGGAGGTCGGCCCGACGTGTCACTACGTGATGGGTGGTGTCGAGGTAGATCCCGATACCGGCGCAGCCAAGACACCGGGACTGTTCGCCGCGGGTGAGTGCTCGGGCGGCATGCACGGCTCCAACCGACTCGGCGGCAATTCGCTTTCCGACCTGCTGGTGTTCGGCCGGCGGGCGGGGATGGGTGCCGCCGACTACGTGCGGGCACTGTCCGAGCGGCCGAAGGTGTCCGAGCAGGCCATCGAAGACGCGGCCAAGCTGGCGCTGGCGCCGTTCGAGGGTCCGTCCAATGGCGACGCGGCGGAGAATCCCTACACGCTGCAGCTCGATCTGCAGGATTCGATGAACACCCTGGTGGGCATCATTCGCAAGGCCGACGAAGTGTCCGAGGCCATCGAGAAGCTCAAGGAGTTGCGGGAGCGGTTCAAGCGCGTCCGGGTCGAGGGCGACCGGCACTTCAATCCGGGCTGGCACCTCGCCATCGACCTGCGCAACATGCTCATCGTCAGCGAGTGCATCGCGATGGCCGCGCTGGAGCGCACCGAGAGCCGCGGCGGGCACACCCGCGACGACCATCCGTCGATGGATGCGACCTGGCGTAAGACGCTGTTGGTGTGTCGCGCCGAGGGTGACGTGGTCGTGCCGGACATCACCATCACCCGCGAGGACCAGATCCCGATGCGCGAGGACCTGCTCGAGCTCATCGAGGTCGAGGAGCTGGAGAAGTACTTCACCCCTGAGGAACTCGAGCATCACTCGGCTCGGAAAGGTTAGGAGAGCCTGATGAGCTACCAAGCGAAGATGCGGGTGTGGCGCGGCGACGAAGCCGGCGGCGACCTGCAGGACTACACCGTCGAGGTCAACGAGGGCGAGGTGGTGCTCGACATCATCCATCGCCTGCAGCAGACGCAGACCGGCGATCTGGCCGTGCGGTGGAACTGCAAGGCGGGTAAGTGCGGATCGTGCTCGGCCGAGATCAACGGACGGCCGCGGCTGATGTGCATGACGCGGATGTCGACGTTCTCCGAGACGGAGACCATCACCGTCACGCCGCTGCGCACCTTCCCGGTGATCCGCGATCTCGTCACCGATGTGTCCTTCAACTACGAGAAGGCCAGAGAGATCCCGTCGTTCACGCCGCCCAAGGACCTGCAGCCCGGCGAATACCGGATGATGCAGGAGGACGTGAACCGGTCACAGGAGTTCCGCAAGTGCATCGAGTGCTTCCTGTGCCAGAACACATGTCACGTGGTGCGCGACCACGAGGAGAACAAGAAGGCCTTCTCGGGTCCGCGGTATCTGATGCGGCAGACCGAGCTCGACATGCACCCGCTGGACACCCGGACCGACCGTTCGGTGCAGGCGCAGGAAGAGAACGGCCTTGGCTTCTGCAACATCACCAAGTGCTGCACCGAGGTGTGCCCCGAACACATCAAGATCACCGACAACGCGCTGATCCCGCTGAAGGAGCGCGCGGCCGATCGCAAGTACGACCCGGTGGTGTGGCTGGGGAACAAGCTGTTCCGGCGAAACTGATTCACGACCACTCTCGCGGGTAGCCTCTAGTCGAGCGGCCAATCATCGACGAAAGGCAGCGCCCATGAGTCTGCGGGAACCCCACAGCATCAACGACATCCGTAACGCGATCCGCGAGTTGAGCAGTCGCGCCGAGTTGGCCCGCAAGGAGGGCCGCACCGGCGACGCCGAGGAGATCGAGTCGCGCATCGACGGCTATCGCGAGGAACTGGCCGGCCGTCCCTGATCGGCGCGGGCGCTATGCGCCCAGTCGACGGAATGTGCTGCGGTGGAACACGATCGGTGGCACGTCGTCGTGCACCGTGATGGACCGGACCGCCAAGATGACGATCGTGTGATCCCCGGCTGGGACCAGTTGCTCGATCGAGCTCTCCAGCCACACGCTGGTGCCCCCGACGAAGACGGCGCCGGACTCCTGCGAATGCGTTTCCAGGCCGGCGAATCGGTCGCCGGTCTTGGCGGCCAACGCGCGCGCGGCGGCATCGTGTGATTCACCGAGCAAGCTGATGCCCAGATGGGGCAGGTCCTTGAGCTTGGGCCAGGTCTCCGAGCTGTTCTGCACGCAGAAGGACACCAGCGGCGGGTCGAGAGATACCGGGACGAACGTGCTCGCCGCCAGACCCACCCGGACACCGTCGACCTCGGCGGCGATCGCGATGACACCGGACGGGAAATGCCCGAATGCCTCTCGCAAAGAGGTGGGGCTCAGATCCTTTTCGCTCATCGCCTCCATCTTCACACGTATCAGTCGGCCCAGCGCTGGGCTTCCAGCTCAGCGGGACGGCCGGTCTGCATCGGCACGTCGAGACCGTCGTAGATGCCCGGCTTCTGCGTCGACAACCAGTCGAGTGCGCCGAGCAGCCGGTTTGCCGCAGTGGTGTTGCCGCCGTCGGCGCGCGTGCCACCTGGCACGTCGGCGCGACTGGTGATGGTGAGCTCGGGGTCGCCGTGCACGATCACCCGGTGGTCGCCCACTCCCTCGTCGGGATACGGCCAGTCAGGTGCGCAGGATTCGTGAATGCGGGTGATGTGGTCGATGACGATTCGCTCGCGGCCACCCGACTTTCCGATCACCTTGAGCCAGAACGCCCCCTGGGTGCCCTTTTCGAAGCGGCCCATCACGGTGTCGACGGACTCCTCGAGCGGACGCCGCTCGATCTCCTCTGTGATCTCGTCGAGTTCCAGGCCGAGCCCGCGCGCGATGAGCCGAAGGTTGCCTCCCCACACCATGGTCGGGATGGACGGCAGCAACATCATCGGCACCTCGTCCATCGAACCGCCGAAACCGCACAGAATCTTCACGGCGTGCGGCTGGTTGTAGGTGGAGTAGTCGAAGATCTCCTGACAGTGGATCGACTGGATCCGCGTGCACAACCCCGCGGCGATGACCGCGAGCGCATCGTTGCCCCAGCCGGGGTCGACACCGCTGACGAGCAGGGTTGCCCCACCCTCCTCGGCGGCCTGGTTCAGGCGGTCGACCCACTCCTGCGGCGCCGAGCGCGGGTCATAGAGCGAGTAGAGCGACGGTGTGACGACGTGCGAACCCGCGCGCAGACACCGTTCGATGTCGACGATCGCCTCGTCGGGGCGGATGTCGCCCGACGCCATGTACGCCACCGCGTCGCACTCCTTCAGGACCGCGTCTATATCGGTGGAGGCCGTAATGCCCGTCGGCTGATCCAGGTTGGCGAAGGTGGCTGCATCCTTGCCCGCCTTGTCCGGCGAAGACGTGATGACACCTGTCAGTTTCAACCCGGGAAACGCCACCGCGCTCCGGATCGACGTAGCCCCCATATTGCCTGTTCCCCATACCGCGACTCGAAGCACGCGTCCACCCTATCGGGCGGCCCCGTGACGAGATTCACAGTGACCAGAATCGCCCCGAAAACCGGTCGCCAACTGCCCATTTAGGGTCCCGACCAACCACCGGGTTGCTTAGGTCGTGGAAATTGCTCCCGCGTGCTTTGTGTTGAAGTTACCGGGCGGTATAGTTCGGAGCAGTTACTGGTGGGTAACTTAGCCAAAAGTACCCAACCACAGGCGGCACTCTCGACGAGGAGGAACAGTGAGCCACTACAAGAGCAACGTACGTGACCAGGAATTCAATCTTTTCGAGGTCTTCGGACTCGACAAGGTTCTCGGTGACGGCGACTACACGGACATCGACGCCGACACGGCGCGCGAGATGCTCGGTGAGATGGCGAAGCTGGCCGCGGGGCCCATCGCGGAATCTTTCGCTGACGCCGACCGCAACCCGCCGGTGTTCGATCCCAAGACACACACGGTGACGCTGCCGGAGTCCTTCAAGAAGTCGATGCGCGTGCTGCTCGAGGGCGGCTGGGACAAGGTCGGCGTGCTCGAAGAACTCGGCGGCATGCCGATGCCCCGTGCGCTGCAGTGGGCCTTGATCGAGCACATCCTCGGCGCCAACCCGGCGGCCTACATGTATGCGATGGGCTCGGGCATGGCCGAGATCTTCTACAAGAACGGCACCGACGAGCAGAAGAAGTGGGCCGTGCTGGCCGCCGAACGCAATTGGGGCGCCACCATGGTGCTGACCGAGCCCGACGCGGGCTCCGACGTCGGCGCCGGCCGCACCAAGGCCGTGCAGCAGGCCGACGGCACCTGGCACATCGACGGCGTCAAGCGCTTCATCACTTCGGGCGACTCTGATGACCTGTTCGAGAACATCATGCATCTGGTGCTGGCCCGCCCCGAGGGCGCCGGTCCGGGCACCAAGGGTCTGTCGCTGTTCTTCGTGCCGAAGTTCCACTTCGATCCCGAGACCGGTGAGCCCGGCGAGCGCAACGGCGTCTACGTCACCAACGTCGAGCACAAGATGGGCCTGAAGGTCTCGGCCACCTGTGAGCTCTCGCTGGGTCAGCATGACAAGCCCGCCGTCGGCTGGCTTGTCGGCGAGGTGCACGACGGCATCGCGCAGATGTTCGACGTCATCGAGCAGGCCCGAATGATGGTGGGCACCAAGGCGATTGCGACGCTGTCGACCGGCTACCTCAATGCCCTGGAGTACGCCAAGGAGCGCGTGCAGGGTGCCGACATGACGCAGATGACCGACAAGACCGCACCGCGCGTCACGATCACGCACCACCCCGATGTGCGTCGTTCGCTGATGACCCAGAAGGCATACGCCGAGGGTCTGCGCGCGCTGTACCTGTTCACGGCGACCTACCAGGACGCCGCGGTGGCCAAGACCGTGCACGACGTCGACGCCGATCTGGCCGTCAAGGTCAACGACCTACTGCTGCCGATCGTCAAGGGTGTCGGCTCAGAGCAGGCCTACGCGAAGCTGACCGAGAGCCTGCAAACCTTCGGTGGTTCGGGCTTCCTGCAGGACTACCCGATCGAGCAGTACATCCGCGACGCCAAGATCGACTCGCTGTACGAAGGCACCACGGCCATCCAGGCGCAGGACTTCTTCTTCCGCAAGATTGTCCGCGACAAGGGTGTGGCGCTGGCCCACGTCGCCGGACAGATCGAGCAGTTCGTCAAGAACGAGTCCGGAAACGGGCGGCTCAAGGCCGAGCGCGCGCTGCTGGCCACCGCGCTGGAAGACGTGCAGGCCATGGCGGCCACGCTCACCGGTTATCTGATGGCAGCGCAGGAGAACCCGGCCGAGCTGTACAAGGTCGGTCTCGGTTCGGTGCGCTTCCTGATGAGTGTCGGCGATCTGGTGATCGGCTGGCTGCTTGCCAAGCAGGCCGCGGTGGCCATCGAGGCGCTGGACAACGGCGCAGCAGATGCCGATCGCGCGTTCTATGAGGGCAAGGTCGGTGTGGCCTCGTTCTTCGCGAAGAACTTCCTGCCGCTGCTGACCAGCACCCGCCAGGTCATCGAGCACCTCGACAACGACCTGATGGAACTCGACGAAGCGGCGTTCTAGCCCTCTCGCCGCTTCAGACCAAAAGGCCCCCGGACTCTTCCCGGGGGCCTTTGCATATCGCATCAGAGGAAAGGCGGGCATAAAGACGCCCCCGGACCCTGCCCGGGGGCGTCTTGCGGTTCATGTCATAGGGGCGGGTTCGGGAGGACTGTGGGTGCGTCACATTGGTCTCGCGCGTCCGGCTTTCAACCCTTACCGGCACTTCGGATTAGTCACTCCCGAACCCGTCGTGCGATCGATCGTACGCTTGTGACCGCAGTCACACCAGGGCGATTTTTCAATCCCTTCCATCCTTGGTTCGCAGCAGTGCGCGGGTGCGCGCACGCACCTCCGGTGAAGCATCGAAGATCGATGCGGTGAACTCGTCGACACCCGCTGCGCTCAGTTCGTCGAGGCGCTGTAACACGGTTTCCTCGTCACCGATGATCGCGGCATCCTCGGGTCCGCCATACCCTTCGCGGTCGAGCATCACGCGGTACGACGGCAGCGAACCGTAGATCGCGAACTCCTCTGCGGCTTGCCTACGCGCCCCGTCGACGTCGTCGGTCACGCTGATCGGCAGCGACGCGGCCACCCGCACCGCCGACTCCGGGCGGCCCGCCTCGGCCGCCGCACCGCGAAGTGTCGGCACGACATGTGCGGCAAGGGTCTTCGGTCCGGTCATCCAGGTGAGCGTCCCGGCTGTGCGCCGTCCCGCCAGCCGCAGCATCTGCGGACCGAGCGCGGCGAGGTATACGTCCGGTGCCGGTGCGCCGGGAATCTGCAGCGACCCGCGCGTCGTCCAGAATTCGCCGGTCGAATCCGCGGGCTGCCCCGCCAACAGCGGCTGCAGACAATCGAGATACTCACGCATCTGACGCACCGCCCTGTCCCACGAGATTCCCCACACCCCTTCGGTCACCATGCGATGGCTCATGCCGATACCGAGCGAGAACCGGCCGCCGCCGACGAGGCTGAGCGTGAGGGCGCGTTGGGCCAGCTGCATCGGGTGCTGCACCTGGATGGGTATGACGGCCGAGCCCACCTCGATGCCGTCGACCTCGCGCAGCGCGATGCCCAGCGCGATGGGCAGGTCGGCGTCGTAGGGAAGCTGAGCCATCCAGACCCTGCGGAAGCCCTCGTCGCGTAGCTTGGCGAGGTTGCGCACCAGCGAGTCGACGGGCGACGGTCCGGCGTTGTTCAGTCCGACGATGGAAAGGCTGATGTCCATACCCGTCATCGAAGCACGCGAATGCGAACATACTTGCCGATGACGACCGAACTGGCTCGACTCCAACACTTCGGCCCCAACTGGTTCGCGTCGGTGATGGGCACGGGCATCGTCGCCACCGCAGGTGCCACCCTGCCGATCCACATTCCCGGGCTGCACGTGTTCACGCGCGTCGTTTGGGTGGCGGCAGCGGTGCTGCTCGTGGTGCTCATCATCGCGGTGACGGTGCAACGCATTCGGCACCCGTCGGCCTCGCGCAGCCACGCCCGCAACCCTCAGATGGCGCACTTCTACGGCGCCGCTCCGATGGCACTGCTGACGGTCGGATCGGGCGCCTTGCTGATCGGCAAGGATCTGATCGGCGAGCGCGTCGCCGTGGACCTGGCGTGGGTGTTGTGGACGGCGGGCACCATCGGCGGGTTGTTCACCGCCGCGACCATCCCGTTCCTGATGTTCACGCAGATCAACGTCGAACCGGACGCGGCCTTCGGCGGCTGGCTCATGCCCGTCGTACCGCCGATGGTGTCCGCGGCGGGAGGCGCGCTGCTGATCCCCCATATGGCTGAAGGCACCGGCCGCACCACGATGCTGTACGGCTGCTACGCGATGTTCGGGCTGTCCCTCGTCGCCGCGCTGATCATCATCTCGATGATCTGGAGCCGCCTCGCCCTCTACGGCACATCGGGAACCACCCGGGTGCCGACGCTGTGGATCGTGCTCGGCCCACTTGGTCAGGGCATCACCGCCGCGGGCCTGCTCGGTGCGAATGCGGCGTTGGCCGTCCCGCCGGAACTGGCCGGCGGGATGAACGTGTTCGCGGTGTTGTTCGGTGTGCCCGTGTGGGGCTTCGCGGTGCTGTGGATCGTGCTGGCCACCGAACTCACCGTCCGCACACTGCGGCGCGGGATGCCGTTCGCGCTGACGTGGTGGAGCCTGACCTTCCCCGTCGGCACGTTCGTCACCGGCACGACGCAGCTGGCGAACCACACCGGGCTGCCCGCGTTCCGGGTGGCCGCCGCGATCGCCTACCTCGCCCTGTTGGGGACATGGGGCTTGGTCGCGGTGCAAACCGCTCGCGGAAGCCTCGGCGGAGGCCTGTTCACTCCACCTCCGGCCGCCGGGCCGATCAAGGCGAAAAAGGATCCGCCGCCCGGCGCCTAGGCCGGCGAACGTGGGTTACCCGCACGCTTTGAGCCGGCTGGACGTGCCATGGGCCCACACTCGCGCAAGATACGGTTAAGAGCCCCGTGCTGACGTCGGGTCGGGGGGTCAGACGCCAACACGGAGCTATCCGGTGTATCGACGGCTCCGACGGAGCCGTTACACGCTTTACCGAAATACTTCTCAGGCCTCGAGAATCGCCGCCACGCCCTGGCCGCCAGCTGCGCAGATCGATATCAAACCGCGAACCGGACCGCCCGTCTGCTTCTTCTTTTCGGCCAATTGCTTGGCCAGCTGCGCAACAATCCGACCGCCGGTCGCGGCGAACGGATGGCCCGCTGCCAGCGACGATCCGTTGACGTTGAGCTTGGACCTGTCGAGGCTGCCCAACGCCTGGTCGAGACCGAGTCGCTCCTTGCAGTACTCCTCGGACTCCCAGGCCGCCAGTGTGGCGAGGACCACAGAGGCGAACGCCTCGTGAATCTCGTAGAAGTCGAAGTCGCCAAGGCTCAGGCCATTTCGCGCCAGCAGCCGAGGTACCGCGTAGGTGGGCGCCATCAACAGGCCGTCCTCGCCGTTGACGTAGTCGACCGCCGCGGTTTCACCGTCGACGAAATATGCCAGCGGCTCGATTCCGCGAGCGGACGCCCACTCGTCGGTGCCCAGCAGCGCCACCGAGGCGCCGTCGGTCAGCGGGGTCGAGTTGCCCGCCGTCATCGTCGCGTCGCCGGCCTTCACGCCGAACACCGGCTTGAGCTTGGCCAGCTTCTCGGCCGAGGAATCGGCGCGCAGATTGTTGTCGCGGTAGACGCCGAGGAATCCGGTGACGAGGTCGTCGAAGAACCCTCGGTCGTAGGCGGCAGACATATTCCGGTGGCTGGCCGCCGCCAGCTCGTCCTGATCGACGCGCTTGACGCCCATCTTCTTCGCGGTGATCGCGGCGTGCTCACCCATCGACAGCCCCGTGCGCGGCTCGCTGTTGACCGGGATCTCCACACCGAGCGACGCAGGCAGCTTGCCGACCAGCTTGAGCCGGTCGACGTTGGACTTCGAACGTCGCAACCCGAGCAGTACACGTCGCAGGTCGTCGCCGAACGCGATCGGAGCGTCGGAGGCGGTATCAACACCCCCTGCCGCGGCCACCTCGTAGCGGCCGGCGGCGACACCGTCGGCGGCGGCGATGGTGGCCTGCAACCCCGTCCCGCAGGCCTGCTGAATATCGAATGCCGGGGTGTAGGCCGACAACGAGCTGCCCAGTACGCACTCCCGCATCAAGTTGAAGTCGCGGCTGTGCTTGAGCACCGCGCCGCCGATCACGGCACCCAGCGTCTCGCCCGCCAGGTTGTAGCGGTCGATCAGGCCGTCCAGCGCGGCGGTGAACATGTCCTGGTTGGACGCGTGGGCGTACGCGCCGTCCGAGCGTGCGAACGGAATTCTGTTGCCGCCGAGAATTGCGACCCGTCGACGGGTATCACTAGCCATGAGACCCATAGTACCCACCCTTCTTACTCTGGAGTAAGTTCGTCCCCATGGCTACCGATCTGTACTCGCAACTCGTCCACTCGACGCCCGGATCGTTCCTCGCCAAGCAGCTGGGCATCCCGCAGCCCGAGACGCTGCGCCGCCACAGAGCAGGCGACGCGCCACTGTCAGGCACGCTGCTGATCGGCGGTGAGGGCCGCGTGGTCGAGCCGCTGCGGACCGCGCTGTCCGAGGACTACGACGTCGTCTCCAACAACCTCGGCGGCCGCTGGGCCGACTCGTTCGGTGGGCTGGTGTACGACGCCACCGGCATCACCGCACCCGTCGACCTCAAGGGCCTTTACAAGTTCTTCACGCCGCTGCTGCGCAACCTCGGGCCGTCGGGACGCGTCGTCGTCATCGGGACCACCCCCGATGAGGCCGGCAGTGTGACCGAACGCATCGCGCAGCGCGCGCTCGAGGGATTCACGCGTTCGCTCGGCAAGGAGATGCGGCGCGGCGCCACCGTGAACCTCGTGTACCTGGCGGCCGGCGCGAAGCCCGCCGCGACCGGCCTCGAGTCGACACTGCGGTTCCTGCTCTCGGGAAAGTCCGCCTACGTCGACGGGCAGGTGTTCCGGGTCGGTGCCGACGATTCGGTGCCGCCCGCGGACTGGGATCGGCCACTCGACGGCAAGATCGCCTTGGTCACCGGTGCGGCGCGCGGTATCGGTGCCACAATCGCCGACGTGTTCGCACGTGACGGTGCCAGCGTCATCGTCGTCGACGTCGAGGGCGCCCACGACGATCTCGGGAAGGTCGCATCGAAGGTCGGCGCGACCGCGCTGACGCTCGACGTCACGGCCGACGACGCGGTGGACCGCATTGCCGAACACCTGCGCGAGCACTACCACGGCTCGCGCCTCGACATCCTCGTCAACAATGCGGGCATCACCCGCGACAAGCTCCTCGCCAACATGGACGAAGCCCGCTGGGACGCCGTCATGGCCGTCAATCTCCTTGCCCCGCTTCGTCTTACCGAAGGCCTGGTGGACAACGGGACGATCGGCGAGGGCGGCAGGGTCGTCGGGTTGTCGTCGATGGCCGGCATCGCAGGCAACCGCGGCCAGACGAACTACGCCGCCACGAAGGCGGGCATGATCGGGCTGACCGACGCGCTGTCCGCCGAGTATGGCGACAAGGGCATCACCGTCAACGCTGTCGCGCCCGGCTTCATCGAGACCAAGATGACCGAGGCCATCCCGCTGGCGACGCGCGAGGTGGGACGCCGGCTCAACTCGTTGTATCAGGGCGGCCAGCCGGTCGACGTCGCCGAGACCATCGCCTATTTCGCCAGCCCCGCATCGAATGCCGTCACGGGCAACACGATCCGGGTATGCGGCCAGGCCATGCTGGGGGCGTGAGCGCGATGAACAACATGCTCCGCGCGGCCGTGGGTGCGCTGCCGTTCATCCCGCGCGACGAGTCGCTGCCGGACCGTACCCTGACCGTCGATGATCTGCCGATCGACAGCGCGAACGTGGCGGCCTACGCCGCGGTGACCGGGCTGCGATTCGGTGACACCGTGCCGCTGACCTATCCGTTCGCGCTGACGTTTCCGACCGTCATGTCGTTGGTCACCGGCTTCGACTTCCCTTTCGCTGCCTTGGGTTCGGTGCACATCGAGAACCACATCACGCAGCACCGCCCGATCACGGTGACCGACTCCGTGTCGGTGCGGGTGCACGCCGAGAACCTGCGTGAGCACCGACGCGGCCTGCTCGTCGACATCATCACCGAGGTGAACGTCGGCAACGAGACCGCATGGCATCAGGTGACGACCTTCCTGCACCAGCAGAAGACCAGCCTCTCCGACGAGCCGAAGCCGCCGCCGCAGAAGCAACCGAAACTGGGTCCTCCGAACGCGGTGCTGCGCATCACGCCGGGCCAGATCAGGCACTACGCATCCGTCGGCGGGGATCACAACCCGATTCACACCAACCCGATCGCGGCCAAGCTGTTCGGCTTCCCGACGGTGATCGCGCATGGAATGTTCAGTGCTGCAGCGGTTTTGGCGAATATCGAGGGTCAACTGCCGGACGCGGTGAAGTATTCGGTGCGGTTCGTCAAGCCGGTGGTGTTGCCTGCGCGGGCAAACCTCTACGTCGAGCGCGGCACCGACGGCTGGAAGCTGGCGCTGCGCCACGCCACCAAGGGCGATCCCCATCTGTTGGGTTCGGTGACCGCGCCGTAGTGGTCGTGCTGATACGTCTTAGCCGGCGGTGATCGCCGTCGCGTCCTTATTCGACCCCGGGTCGTCCCCCTGGCCTCCGGCCGGGAGGTGCCCCCAACGCTCCTGCCCGCCGATGTCGGACTGCTTGCCCTTCAGTCCACGCCAGAACAGGTTGATCATCAGTTCCGCGGCTTCGTCCACGGAGGCGTCGCCGGTGCTGACGCGGGCGGCCACGGCCTCGCCCGCCCCCACCAGCGCGACGGCCATCATGTCGAAGTCGGTGCCCGGCTCAGGATTGCGCGTGCCCGCCCTTAGCAGCCGGCCGACGAGGTCGATGATCCGCTCGCGGCCCTCGCGCACAGTGTGGGCGAACGCCTGCGAACTGGTGGCTTGGTTGTAAAGCACCATCCACGACGCCCGGTTGGTGTCGATGTAGGTGAGAAACGCCAGAACAGCGTTGCGCAGCAGGTCTTTCGGGCTCTGCGTGAAATCGATCTTGTCGCGCACATCTTCGACGAATCGGGACAACTCGCGGTTCAGGCACGCACCGAACAGCTCCTCTTTGGAGCCGTAGTAGAGGTACAGCATGGGTTTGGAGATCTTGGCTTCGGTGGCGATGGCATCCATCGACGTCTCGTGGTAGCCGTTCACCGAGAAAATCTGCACGGCGGCATCGAGCATTTGTTGCTCGCGCACCGCGCGTGGCAACCGCTTCGTTCCACCTGCCATCACTCAAGAGTAAGCAATAAGCGGACTCTGGGCGTCAGCAGCGCTGATGTGGGCCTTTGACCGCAGCCATCCGCAGCACCGACCCGTCGACCTGAGGCATCGACAACTCGCCTGTCGAGACCGCCTTTTCCAACCGGTCCAGCACGGCGGGCACCTCGCCCGTCGTCACCCACAACGCGGTGTCGGCGCCGGCCTGCAATCCGCGCAGCGCCGCCTCGGCGACCCCGAAGCGATCCGAGATCGCCTGCATCGAGGACAGGTCGTCGGTGAAGACGGGTCCGTTGAACGGCGGGCCACCGTAGTCGCCAGAGCGCAGCAGCGCGTACGCACTCGGGCTGAGGCTGGCCGGTTCGTTGCCGGTGAGTCCGGGAACCTGCATGTGACCGACCATCACTCCGACCGGCAGCTGAGCGTTCAGCGTGCGATACGGAACCAGATCTGCGTTCTGCAGATCACCGATCGGAGGCGCGGTGACGCTGCCGGTGTGGGAGTCCCCGGAACCGTTCCCGTGCCCCGGGAAGTGCTTGAGCACCGGCAGCATTCCCGCGTCGCGCAGGCCGCGCGCGTAAGCGCCGGCGTAGTCGGTGACCACGACGGGATCCGATCCGAAGGAGCGGTCGCCGATCACGGTGTCGTCCGGGGCGCTCGAGATATCCACCACCGGCGCAAAGTCGATCGTGATGCCCTTGCTTCGCATCGCCTGACCACGTTGCAGCGCAATGGCATACACCTGCTCGGGTGTCTGGGTCCGCGCCAGCTCTCGTGCCGACGGCTGGGCGCCGATCACCGCAGACAGCCGCGAAACCCGGCCACCCTCTTCGTCGACACTCACCGCCAGCGGCAGCGGCGCCGCCGAGTTCGCGATGTCGACCAGCGAGCCGTCGGTGACCATCGACAGGTCGGTCCAGCTGCCGATCATGATCCCGCCGACGTGCTGGCTCTCGACCACCGCTCGAGCGTCGGCCGCGTCGGTGACGCCGACCATCAACAGCTGCGCGAGCTTGTCGCGGGTCGAGATCTGCGACAGCAGCTCCGGCCCCTGGCCGCACGCCGGGGCCGGGACCAGTACCGGCGCCTGCGGCACCGCCGTCGCCGCCATCTCCGGATGCGGGACCTCCTGATCCGCCGCCGTCGAGCACGCGGACACGAGCACGGGCAACGCCACGGCGGCGCACAGCCCGCGCAACCCCGAACCAATTGAGACCATGGGCCCCGACCTTAGTAGGAAACGAAGTCGCATTCGAACCCCCGGTCCCGGGGCCGGCTCCGTTCACCGCGCGCCTGATCTCGTCGACGTGGCCGCAGACCAGGTCGACGACGTCCTCGGCCGGTTCTGCGCAGGGCGCACGCTCGTCGGCGGGCACGCCGACATTGTCTGCTACTTTGGCCGGATGGATCGGTTTCTCGTGCCCGCCGCGGCCAGCATCGTTGTCGGCCTGCTGCTGGGTGCGGCCGCCGTATTCGGGGTGACGCTGATGGTGCAGCAGGACAGCAAGCCGCCGCTGCAGGCAGGCGATCCGGCGTCGTCGGTGCTCAACAGGGTTGAGTACGGCGACCGAAGTTAATTTCGCGCCCCTGTCGCGGCGCTGGTTGTGGGTGGCCGCTGCGGCGGCGCTGGTTCTGTCGTTCGCGCAGTCACCCGGACAGATCTCCCCCGACACGAAGCTCGACCTGACCGCGAACCCCCTGCGGTTCCTGTCACGCGCCTTCAACCTCTGGAACAGCGAGCTGCCGTTCGGCCAGGCCCAGAACCAGGCCTACGGCTATCTGTTCCCGCACGGCACCTTCTTCCTCGCCGGCGACGTGCTCGGACTGCCCGGCTGGGTGGTCCAGCGGCTGTGGTGGGCGCTGCTGCTGGTCGTCGGATTCTGGGGCCTCCTACGTATCGCCGAAGCGCTCGGCATCGGCAGCACCACCTCCCGCGTGATCGCGGCAGTCGCGTTCGCGCTGTCTCCCCGGGTACTGACCACCATCGGTGCGATCTCGTCGGAGACGCTGCCCATGATGCTGGCGCCGTGGGTGCTGCTGCCGGTGATTCTGGCCCTGCGCGGCACGGGCGGGTCCGGAGGGGTGGGAATAAGCACGGGCGGGTCCGGAGGGGTGGGAACAAGCACCGGCGGTGTTCGGGTGCTGGCTGCGCGGTCGGCGGTGGCCATCGCGTTGATGGGCGCGGTCAACGCCGTCGCGACGCTGACCGCATGCCTGGTCGCGGCAATCTGGCTCGTCTGTCACAAACCGAACCGGTTGTGGTGGCGCTTCACCGGTTGGTGGGCGCTGTGCATCGCGCTCGCGGTGACGTGGTGGGTGGTCGCGCTCGCGTTGCTCGGCCGGATCAGCCCGCCGTTCCTCGACTTCATCGAATCCTCCGGCGTGACGACGCGGTGGATGTCGCTGACCGAGATGTTGCGCGGCACCGACGTGTGGACCCCGTTCGTCGCGCCGAACGCGACGGCGGGCGCCTCGCTGGTGACGGGTTCGGTGGCGGTGCTCGCGACGACGCTGGTTGCCGCTGCCGGTCTGGCGGGGCTGGCGATGCGATCCATGCCGGCCCGCGGACGTCTGATCACCATCCTGCTCGCCGGCGTCACGGTGCTCGCCCTCGGATACTCGGGCGGGCTGGGATCGCCCATAGCCCATGCGGTTCAAGCCTTCCTCGATGCGGACGGCACTCCGCTGCGCAACATTCACAAACTCGAACCGCTGCTGCGGTTGCCGATCACGCTCGGTCTCGCGCACCTGCTTGGCCGCATCCCGCTGCCGGGCAGCGCACCGCGCGCGGTGTGGCGGGATGCGTTCGCCCACCCCGAACGTGACAAGCGGGTGGCGGTCGGCGTCGTCGTACTGGTGGCGGTGATGGCCGCGACGTCGCTGGCCTGGACGGGTCGGCTCACCCCACCGGGGGCGTTCGACGCGATCCCGCAGTACTGGCACGAGACCGCCGACTGGCTCGACGAGCACAACGATTCCGGGCGGGTGCTGGTGGCGCCGGGCGCCCCGTTCGCCACCCAGGTGTGGGGCAGCAGCCACGACGAACCGCTGCAGGTGCTGGGCGACAGCGCGTGGGGAGTGCGGGACTCGATTCCCTTGACGCCGCCGGAGACCATTCGCGCCCTGGACTCCGTGCAACGCCTGTTCGCGGCCGGAAGACCGTCCGCCGGATTGGCAGATACGCTTGCCCGGCAAGGCATCTCGTATGTCGTGGTCCGCAACGACCTCGATCCGGAGACGTCGCGATCGGCTCGGCCGGTATTGGTGCACCGCGCGATCGACGGTTCGCCGGGGCTGCAGCGGGTCGCCGCGTTCGGCGACCCGGTCGGGCCCGGCACACTGCCGGGCTTCATCACCGACAGCGGTCTGCGACCGCGCTATCCGGCCGTGGAGATCTACCGGGTGAACCCGGCCGCACCCGCAGTTCCGGTGACGCCCTACCTCGCCGACTCCGATGCGATGGCGCGCGTCGACGGCGCACCCGAGGTCCTGCTCCGCCTCGACGAGCGTCGCCGCCTGCTGGGGCAGCCACCGCTGGGGCCCATGCTGCTGACGGCGGATGCGCAGCAGGCCGGTCTGTCCGTGCCTGCGGGGACCGGTGTCGTCGTCACCGACACCCCGCTCGCGCGGGAAACCGACTACGGACGCGTCGACGACCACTCGTCGGCGATCCGGACGCCCGACGATCCGCGTAACACATTCAACCGGGTGATGGACTATCCGAGCCCGGGCGCCGAGACGGTCTACGGACAGTGGTCCGGCGGCCGGGTCTCGGTGTCGAGTTCGGCGTCGGATTCGACCGCTCTTCCCAACGTCGCACCCGCGACCGGCCCGGCCGCCGCCGTCGACGCCGATTCGTCGACGAGCTGGGTGTCCAACGCGTTGCAGTCGGCGATCGGCCAGTGGCTTCAGGTCGACTTCGATCATCCGGTCACCAACGCGACCATCACGGTCACCCCGAGCGCCACCGCGGTCGGCTCGCAGGTACGCCGCATCGAGATATCGACCGTCAACGGCACCAGCACACTGCGCTTCGACGAAGCGGGTAAGCCGTTGACCGCGGCGCTGCCGTACGGCGAGTCGCCGTGGGTACGCATCACCGCCGTCGCCACCGAGGACGGGTCGCCGGGCGTCCAGTTCGGCATCACCGATTTCGCCGTCACCCAGTACGACGCGAACGGGTTCGCCCACCCCGTCGACCTCCGCCACACGGTGGCTGTACCGGGGCCACCCGCGGATTCGGCTGTGGCGCAATGGGATCTGGGGTCAGAACTGCTGGGTAGGTCGGGCTGTGCGCAGAGCCCCGACGGCATTCGGTGCGCCGCGACCATGGCTCTGTCACCGGAGGAACCGGTGAACCTGAGCCGCACACTGACGGTGCCTGAGCCGATGGCCGTGACGCCGACCGTGTGGGTGCGGGCACGTCAGGGTCCCAACCTCGCCGACCTGGTGCGGGCACCCGGCACTGCGATCGCCACCGGAGACGCGGACCCGATCGACGTGCTCGGTTCGGCGTACGCCGCCGCGGACGGCGACCCGGATACGGCGTGGACTGCGCGCCAAGGCGTCGTACAACACAAGTCGCCGCCCACCTTGACGCTGAGACTGCCCACCCGCCGCGAGGTGGCCGCCGTCCGGGTGACGCCCAGTTCGTCTGAGCTTCCTGCCCATCCGACGCTGGTGGCCGTCGACCTCGGCGATGGACCGCAGGTGCGCAGGCTTGCCGGCGACGCCGGCGCGCAGACCCTTGACCTCAAACCCCGCGTGACCGACACGGTGAAGGTGTCGATCCTCGACTGGGACGACATCATCGACCGCACGGCGCTCGGGTTCGATCAGCTCAAGCCTCCCGGGTTGGCCGAGGTGACGGCCCTGGACGCGCGGGGTGCCCCGATCGCGGCGGCCGACGCCGAACGCAACCGTGCGCGGATGATCGAACTACCGTGCGGCCGTGGCCCGATCATCGGTGTCGCCGGTCAGTTCATCCAGACGTCGATCAGCGCGACGGTCGGTGCGCTGCTCGACGGTGAGCCGGTGACGGCGCAGCCGTGCCAGGCCGGACCCATCCGGCTCCCCGCCGGTCAGCAGGAGCTGCTGATCAGCCCCGGCGCCGCGTTCACCGCCGACGGCGTACAGCTCGACGGGCCGCTGGCGAATCGGATCAGTTCGGCGACAACGGTTCCCGCGCAAATCGACGCGTGGAGCGCCGATCACCGCGAGGTGAATGTGCCGGCGTCCAACGCGTCGCGGGTGCTGGTCGTCCCGGAAAGCGTGAACCCCGGCTGGATCGCGCACCGCGCCGACGGCACCGCGCTGACACCGGTCAAGGTCAACGGCTGGCAGCAGGGCTGGGTGCTGCCGCCGGGCACCGAAGGGCCCGTCACACTCACGTTTCCGTCGAATGCCCCCTACCGGGCCGGGCTGATCGGCGGTCTCGCCCTGCTGCCGGTGCTCTTGCTGCTGGCCTTCGTCCCGGCGCGCCGTCGCCCCGAACCCCAGGAACCCGCGCGGGTGTGGCGGCCGGGCAGGTGGCCGACGAGTGCTGCGGTCCTTGCGGTCGGGGCGCTGATCTCCGGGGTCACGGGCGTCATCGTCGTCGGTGTCGCTGTGGGTTTGCGGTATTTGCTGCGCAACCGCGAACGCCTCTGCGACGCCGTCACGGTCACGACGACCGCGGGCGGGCTGATCCTGGCGGGGGCCATCCTGAGCCAGTACCCGTGGCGATCGGTCGACGGATACGTCGGTCACTCCGTCGGGGTGCAGCTGCTTGCTCTCATCTCGGTGGCGATGCTGGCCGCGTCCGTCGTGCCCGACGATCGCACCCGTTTCACAGCCACGGACACCGCCGAGCCCTAGCATCGGCTATGTGCCGCAGCTGAATACCGCCCGGGGAGAAATCGCGACCACCGACCTGGGGGTCACGCTCATGCACGAACACGTCTTCGTGCTGTCTCCGGAGATCCACAACAACTTCCCCGAAGTCTGGGGCGATGAGGCCAAGCGTCAGGCCGACGCGGTCACGCGACTCAATGAACTCAAAGCGCGCGGCGTCGACACCATCGTGGACCTGACCGTCATCGGGCTCGGTCGATACATTCCGCGCATCGCGCAGATCGCCGAACAGACCGACCTCAACATCGTGGTGGCCACCGGCGTCTACACATACAACGACGTCCCGATGTATTTCCACTTCAGCGGACCCGAGACGCCACTGGGCGAGCCGATGGTCGACATGTTCGTCAGCGACATCGAGAACGGTACTGCGGGCACCAGCATCAAGGCCGCGATCCTCAAGTGCGCCACCGACGAACCGGGAGTGACGCCCGGAGTGGAGCGGGTGTTGCGCGCGGTCGCGCAGGCGCACCGACGCACGGGTGTGCCGATCTCGACGCACACTCACGCAGCCACCCGCCGCGGTCTCGAACAGCAAGCGATCTTCGCCGAGGAAGGCGTGGACCTGTCGCGCGTGGTCATCGGCCACTCCGGCGACTCCACCGACCTGGGCTACCTCACCGAGCTCATCGAGGCGGGCTCCTACATCGGCATGGACCGGTTCGGCGTCGACGTCTTCCTCGGTTTCGAGGAGCGCGTCAACACCGTCGCGCAGATGTGCGAACGCGGTCATGCCGACAAGATGGTGCTCTCTCACGACGCCGCCTGCCTCATGGATTGGTTGCCGGAGGACATGGTGCCGGTGGTGATGCCGAACTGGCATTACCTGCACATCCACAACGACGTGATCCCGGCGCTGAAAGAGCGCGGGGTCACCGACGAACAGCTGACCACGATGCTCGTCGACAACCCGCGCAGGATCTTTGAAGCGCAGGGCGCCTACTGATGGCGCAGCCGTCGCCGGTTCCACCCATCCCGACGCAGTTCTCCGCCCTCGCCGAATCAGATCCGGACGCACCTGCGGTCACGTGCGCGGGCCGCACGATCACGCGCCGCGAGCTGGACGCGTCGACCAACCGGCTCGCGCGCGCCTACGCCGAACTTGGTGTCGGACAGGGCGATTACGTCACGATCGTGCTGCCCAACTCGATTGAGTGGGTTAAAGCGGTGATGGCGTGCTGGAAGCTGGGTGCGGTGCCGCAGCCGTTGTCCGCACGCCTGCCCGACATCGAGTTGGCTGCGCTGCTGGAGCTGCGACCGCCGGCCCTGCTGGTCGGACGCGAGGACCCCAACGGCGTGACGCCCAGCCTGGCAGCCGATTTCGCGCCCGACGAATCGGTTTCCGACGCGCCGTTGCCTGAGGCGGTGTCACCGGTCTTCAAGGCCATGGCGTCCGGTGGGAGCACCGGCAGGCCCAAGCTGATCGAGGCCGGCGGCGACACCCGCTTTCCCGCTGCGGCCGGCTACCCGCTGGGCGCGCAGGAAGGCGACGTCAACCTCGTCTCGGTGCCGCTGTCACACAACACGGGGTTCACCACCTTCACGATCGGCCTGGTGCAGGGGCATCATCTGGTGCTCATGCCGCGGTTCGACCCGCACGAGTTCCTGCAGCTGGTCACCGAACACCGTGTCACGTTCTTGGCGACGGTGCCGACGATCATGCAACGCCTGCTCCCGGTCTACCGGGCCGCTTTGGAAGCGGACAGCGATGCGTATGACCTGTCGTCGATCCGGCGGTTCTGGCACCTGGCCGCGCCGTGCCCGCCGGTAATCAAGCAGGCGTGGATCGACATCCTTGGACCCGAAGTGATCTGGGAACTGTACGGCGGCACCGAGTTACAGGCGCTGACGTTCATCTCCGGCGATCAGTGGCTGACTCACCCGGGGTCGGTCGGCGTGGTGGTCGCCGGTGAGATGAAGGTGCTCGACGACGACGGGAACGAGTGCCCGCCCGGTGTGACCGGCGAGATCTACATGCGGCGCTCGCCGGGAACCTCGCCGACGTACCGCTACATCGGCGCCACCGCTAAACAACGCGACGGCTGGGATTCGCTGGGCGATCTCGGCTATTTCGACGAGGACGGCTTCCTGTACCTCAACGACCGCCGCGTGGACATGTTCACCGTCGGCGGCCGCAACGTCTACCCCGCCGAGATCGAGTCGGCGCTGTCAGCACACCCGGATGTGTTGTCCTGTCTGGTGGTTGGCATACCGCATGAGGATCTGGGGCAGGTGCCGCATGCGATCGTGCAGGGCAACGACCTCGACGAGGGTGCCGTGATCGCGTTTCTGAGCGAGCGCGTCGCGGGGTACAAGCTGCCGCACACGGTGGAGTTCAGCGATACCCCACTGCGCGACGATGCCGGAAAAGCCCGCCGCTCCGCGGTACGCGACGAGGTCATCGCGCGACGGCAGGCTCCGTCACATCGGTGACCGAGCTATCGAGGGGCGTCGGATCGTTTCGTCTCTCCCAGCGCCGCAACGCGTTTCGGCACGGCGACTCGACCAGCGCGTAGCTCACGGCCGCGATGGCGAACCCGAACACCACCGTCAGCACGAGCACGATCGGCATGTGCCCGTTGAACGCGAACTCGCCGATGACGGGGAACACCATCGCCAGCGCCGCGAGGTGCCAGACGAACAGGCCGTAGGACCATCGGCCGAGCGTCACCATCGTCGCGCTGCCCAGCAGGCGGTGTGAGGTGTCGGGCCGGTCGAGCACCAGCGGGGCGATCAAGGCGCCGGCGACGACCGCACCCATCGCCGTTTTCACGATGAACTGGCTCACCGTGCCCGGCGTGAGCCCCTCGGGACCGGCGATCGGTGACGCGGCCACCGCGAACGCAATCACCGCGATGCCTGCCATCAGCACGCGCCTCCTGGCCAGCCGGTGCGCCCACCCGACTGGCGTCACGGTCAACTCGGCCAGCAGCATGCCTGCGGCGAACCAGGAGAAGAACGCGGGCGGCCAGTTCAGCGGGTTGACGCCGTATGGCGCGGAGACAGGGCTGGCCCCAACCAGTACAGCCCAGGCGAAGCTGGCCACCGCCGTCGCCGCGATGGCCGGGATCCGCACCCGCACCGGCAGGCGCCGCGCCAGCAGCGCCAGGAGCGGCAGCGCGAGATAGAACGCCACTTCGACCGACAGGCTCCACATCTGGGTGAGGCCGGCGGTCAGCGTCAGCGGCACATATATCTGAGTCAGCGTCAGGTTCGCCAGCCAAACCGTCAGGTCGGCCTTGGCCTCCGGCAGCAACGTGAGGATCACCACGACCGCAACCAGATAGCCGGGCATGATGCGCACGATTCGTGACCGCAGGTAGTGACCCGTCGGCGGCTTGGGCCGCAGACCGCGGCCTGCGGCGGCGTGACCACGCCACAGCAGGAAGCCCGAGAGCGCGAAGAACACCGCGACCGCCAGGTCGAATCTGCCGAAGAACCGGCCGGTGATGCCGCCGGTGTGACCGGTCTGGAAGGCGACGTGGGTGACGACGACGCCGACCGCCGCGCAGGCCCGCATGCCCTCGACGGCGGGCAGGAATCCGCGCGTTCCGCCGACGGCGTTTTCGGCGCCACCGGACTCAGTGCTGGAATCCGTCACGACAAACAGTGTGCCGGGAGGAGCGAAAGCCGCTGAATACGGGTACTCGGGCCGCTCATGGTTGGCTGCACTCGGAGTAAACATCCAACTTAACTTGTGCTGTTAGGGTCGAACGGGTTTGCGGGACTCCCGCAGGTGAAGGAGGCACGGTTTGAACCGCGCAGTGGCGCTCCGTATCGCGGCTTGCGGCATTATGGGGCTGGGCGCTGGCTTGTTGATCGCCGCGCTTTTGCTGTCGACCTATACCCTCGGGAAGATCGCGAAGGTCCCGCTGAACCTGGACGCGACACTGATCAGTGATGGCACCGGGACGGCGTTCGATCCCGCCTCGCTGAACCGGGAGAAGTTCGTCGTCGACCGTGACGTGCCGCTGGCGCTGCAAGAGCAGGTCTCCGTCGAGGCGCCGTCGAACGCGGACGTGGTGACTTTGCAGGTCGGCAGCACGCTGCGCCGCACCGACAAGCAGAAGGACGACGGCCTGCTGCTCGCGATGGTCGACACCGTCACGGTGAACCGCGAGACGGCCGAAGCGGTCTCGAGCGAAAGCAATCCCGGCGGCGCGGTCCAGAAGCCGCGTGCCATCGACGATGACCAGCCGCCGACCAATATCGCGCTGCCGCACGAGGGGCTGACGTACCGGTTCCCGTTCGACACCGAGAAACGGACATACTCCGTCTTCGACCCGATCGCGCAGAAGCCGTTCGACGCCAACTATGACGGCGAGGAAGACGTCAACGGGCTGACGACATACCGGTTCAGCCAGAACGTCGGCTACGACTCCGACGGAAAGCTCGTCGAGCCGATCAAGTACGCGTCACTGCTCGACGACGACGCCGACAGCGAGGTCACCGCCTCCGCCGCGATGTGGGGTGTCCCCGGCGAACCCGACGAGCGGATCACTATGTCGCGCTATTACGCCGCGCAGCGCACCTTCTGGGTGGATCCGGTGTCGGGCACCATCGTCAAGAAAGAGAACCACGGCTACCACTACTACGCACGTGAGCCGCTCAAGCCTGAAGTGACCTTCGTCGACTTCAAGGTTGCCTACAACGAGGAGACCATCGAGTCCCAGGTCGCCAGCGCCAGAGAAGAGCGGGACCGGGTGGGGCTGTGGGGGCGCATCCTGCCGATCACCTTCATCGCCATCGGCCTGGTATCACTGGTCGGCGGTGCGCTGCTGGGATCGTTCAGCCTGCGGGCGGAATCCGCCCTCATCGATCCCGGACTCGACGAGGCCGATCACAGCTTCTTCGATACGCAGGGGATGAAGGTGCCGGGCGCCGAGGCCAAGACCGAGAAGCTGCCTGCACAGAAGCCGACCGATCTGCCGCCGGACAGACCGGTCTGACCGCGCGTTTCACGGTGCCCGTACGGGCGCGATCGCTGATCGCCCCGGCGTATGCGCTGGTGCTGTCCCTGGCGGTGAACGCGCCGCTGTTGGCGCCGGGTTATCTGCTGCTTCGCGATGCGGTGTCCACCCCACGCTCATATCTGTCGGATGCGGCGCTGGGGCTCGCCGAGGCCGCACCGCGGGCGCTGCCGCAGGATTTCGCGGTGGCGCTGGCATCGACGGTGGTCGACGGCGGCGTGGTGGTCAAACTGCTGGTGATTGTCGGTCTGTGGCTGGCCGGCTGGGGAGCGGCGCGGTTGGCGGCCGTGGTCCTGCCCTCCGCCGGCGGTGCCGGCAATTCAACCGGAGCGGGGATGGCCGGCCAGTGCGTTGCGGCGACGCTGGCGATCTGGAATCCCTACGTCGCCGAACGTCTGCTGCAGGGGCACTGGAGCCTGATCGTCGGCTATGGCTGCCTGCCGTGGGTGGCGACCGCGATGCTGCGCCTGCGCGAGCCGAAACCACGTTGGACCGATGTGGGCGCGCTCGTGTTCTGGATCGCACTGGCCGGGCTGACGCCGACGGGGCTGATGCTCGCCGCGAGCGTGGCCACGGCGTGTGTGTTCGCGCCGGGAACGGGCTGGCCACGGTGGCGGTGCGCAGCGGTCGCACTTGGCACCGCGTTGATCGCGGCGCTGCCGTGGCTGGCGGCTGCGGTCGTGGCAAGGTCGTTGGCGTCGTCGCAGGCCGAGGGCGTGGCGGCGTTCGCCGCGCGAGCCGAACCCGGGCTCGGCACGTTCGGGACGCTGGCCAGCCTCGGCGGGATCTGGAACAGCGAGGCCGTACCAGCCTCGCGCACAACGCTTTTCGCTGTCATCGCAGCGGTCGTCCTACTCGGCATCGTGGCGCTGGGGTTGCCCGTGGCGATCCGCACCCGCACGGCGGTGCCGCTGTTGTGCTTGGCCGGACTCGCGGTAGTGGTGCCCGCGCTCATGGCGACCGGACCGGGTTTGGCGGCCGTCGAGGCGACGGTACGAGCACTGCCCGGACTCGGTGTGCTGCGCGACGGGCAGAAGTGGGTGGCGTTGGCGGTTCCCGGCTACGCGCTCGCGGGTGCCGCCGCGGTCGTCACACTGCGGCAGGGACTTTGGGGACTTCCGAGACTTCCGTCCGCAGCGACTGCGCTGATCTGCTGTGCCGCGCTCATCGCGACGCTGCCCGATCTTGCGTGGGGAGTGGGCGGCAAGATCGCACCGGTGCGTTACCCCGCGGGGTGGCCCACGGCAGCGGCGATGATCAACGACGATCCGCGGCCGGTTGCCGTCCTCCCGGTCGACAGCATGCGGCGTTTCGAGTGGGCAGGCGATGCGCCGGTGCTCGATCCGCTGCCCCGGTGGGTGCGAGCGGACGTGCTGTCGACAGGCGACCTGACGATCGGCGGCCGGACGGTACCCGGTGAGGGTGAACGGGCCCGCGCCGTGCAGCAAATGTTGGTGGACGGTGCCGATCGCGACCAGTTAGCCGACGCGGGCGTCGGCTGGGTGGTCGTCGAATCCGGCGGTGCCGCAGATACTTTGGCGCTACCGGTCGCGTATCACGACGACGACATCACCCTTTACCACGTTGGCGGCGACCTGCCTCACGCACAGGGGCGCGGCGTCGTGCTGGCCGCGCATCTCGCGTGGCTGGCGCTGCTGCTGTTCGGTGGGCTGGCGGGGCTGATCTTTCGGCGAACGTGGTTTACCCACACAGTTTTTCGCGGAAGGCGTGTATAACGTCCACACTCGGCGAGTAGGCGTGGAGCGCTAGACGACGCCGCTGACCGGAGTTCCGGCGTTGACGGCCTCGAGCACGGTGCGCATGGCCTCGGTGCTTTGCGCCCAAGAGAATTCGCCGCTGCGGACCGCGGCCTTGGCGCCGAGTTGGTCGCGCAGCACCGGATCGGTCAACAGCCGATCGAGTCGGTCGACGAGACCGCCGTGATCGTCGACGAGCAGTCCGGTGACCCCGTCGACGATCGAATCGGTCAGCCCGCCCGAGGATCGGTAGCCGATGGTCGGCACGCCGTGCTGGCCGGCCTCGATCACGGCAAGCGCCCAGCCCTCTTTGCGGGATGGCAGGACGTGAACCCAACTGCGCTGCAGCACATCGTGTTTGGTGTGCTCATCGACGTGTCCGTGGAACGTCACCGCGTCGGAGATGCCGAGCAGCTCGGCGTGCTCGACCAGACGCTGCTCCCACCAGCCGCCGCCGAGGACGTCCAGATGAACCTCCGGAATGCGCGGGCGCAATTCGGCGATCGCCTCGAGCGCATCCTCGATCTGCTTGTGCGGCACCAGACGAGAGAGCACCACCACCCTCGGCGTCGCCGACCGCGGCGCGGTCAGGGTGGCTGCGGGAGCCTCATCGAGACCGTTGCGCACCACCGCGATCCGGTCGGGCTGTACACCGAGCGCGGCCAGATCCCGCGCCGACGGCAGTGACACCGTGACGTACTGATTGCGGCGGTGTAGCCACGGCGACAGCTTCGACTCCACGAACCAGCCGAAGCGTCCCATCATCGGTCCGGCGACAGGCCACTGCTCACGGTGGCAGTGGTGAACGAGGACGGCGACGCGTCGGCCGTAGGCGAGCCGGGCCAGGAAAGGAATCCCGTTCTGCGAGTCGATCACCACATCTGGGCCGGCCTTGCGCAGCGGGCCCAGCCCGATGCGGGCGAGCACCATCGACAGCCCCGCCCAGATGTAGATGGAGTAGGAGCCACCGCCGCGGCTCACCCGCACTCCGTCGACGATCTCGCGCCGCGCCGAACCCGGATAGCGCGCGGTCCGCAGGGTCACGTCGACGCCGGATGCGGCCAAGTGGGCCCCGATGCGCTGTAGATACGTCTCGCTGCCGCCGCCCTGCGGGTGCCCGGTGTCGCGCCAGCACAACAGCAGCACGGAGCGAACACCTCGGTCAGACATCCCGTCCACCCTAGACGCTGGCTAGGGTGGCCTGGATGGCCGTCACCGACCTTTTCGCCCGTCGGGCAACGCTGTCGAGGTCGGTGCGGTTGCTGCGGGAGTTCCGCTTCGAGCAGTCCGATCCGGCACGCTTCTACGGTGCGCTCGCCGAGGACACCGCGGCGCTGGTCGGTGACCTGTGGCGGGCCGGGCGCGGGCTCGCGCCGACCGGACAGGTTGTGCTCGATGTCGGTGGCGGACCGGGCTATTTCGCGGCGGCGTTCGCTCGCGAGGGTTTCACCTACATCGGGGTCGAGCCCGATCCCACAGAGATGCACGCCGGACCCGCCGACAACGCCGGCACCGCCATTTACGTGCGGGCGTCGGGCACCGCGCTGCCGTTCGGCGACGACAGCGTCGACGTCTGCCTGTCCTCCAACGTCGCAGAGCACGTCGCCGAGCCGTGGCGGTTGGGCAACGAGATGCTGCGCGTCACGAAACCGGGCGGACTGGTGGTGCTGTCGTACACGGTGTGGCTGGGCCCATTCGGCGGCCACGAGACCGGCTTGTGGCACTACCTCGGCGGGCAGCGTGCCGCGAGGCGATACACCCTAAAGCACGGCCATTGGCCGAAGAACAACTACGGCTCGTCACTGTTCGCCGTCTCGGCCGCCGACGGACTGCAATGGGCGGCCGCTACCGGCGCACTGCTCACCGCATTCCCCCGCTACCACCCACGATGGGCGTGGCGGATGGTGCGGGTTCCGGTGCTGCGGGAGTTCCTGGTCAGCAATGTGGTGCTGGTCCTGCGGCCGCCGACTGCAACAGGTTCTACTTTTCCGGGTTCGTAGGTAATGTGACGGGCATGACACAGACCGTCGCTTTTAAGACCGAATGGGACAAGCTCTTCATCGGCGGCAAGTGGGTCGAGCCGGCCTCCTCGGAGGTCATCGAGGTGCGCTCACCCGCTACCGGCGAGGTGGTGGGCAAGGTTCCGCTCGCCGTGGAAGCTGACGTCAACGCGGCATGCGCGGCCGCGCGCAAGGCTTTCGACGAGGGCCCCTGGCCCCACATGAAGCCGGAGGAGCGCGCCGCGATCCTCGCCGCCGCCATCAAGGGCATGGAAGCGCGCGCCGACGAACTCAAGTACCTGCTCGCCGCCGAGACCGGCCAGCCGCAGACGATCGTCGACATGATGCAGTACGGGGCCGCCATGTCGGCGTTCCAGTACTACGCGGGCGCAGCCGACAAGTTCCCCTGGCGCGACATCCGCGACGGTGTCTACGGTCAGACGCTGGTCGTGCGCGAGCCGATCGGTGTCGTCGGCGCCGTCACCGCGTGGAACGTTCCGTTCTTCCTCGCGGCGAACAAGCTGGGCCCGGCCTTCCTGGCGGGCTGCACCGTGGTGCTCAAGCCCGCCGCGGAGACGCCGCTCTCGGTGTTCGCGATGGCCGAGATCTTCGCTGAGGCAGGCCTTCCCGAGGGTGTGCTGTCGATCGTCCCCGGCGGCCCGGAGACCGGGCGCGCGCTGACGTCCAACCCGGAGCTGGACAAGTTCACGTTCACCGGCAGTTCCGCCGTCGGCAAGGAGATCGCCAAGATCGCCGCCGAGAAGCTCAAGCCGTGCACGCTGGAGCTCGGCGGCAAGTCGGCGGCCATCATCCTCGAGGACGCCGACCTGGACGCCACGCTTCCGATGCTCGGGTTCTCCGGTGTGATGAACAGCGGACAGGCGTGTGTCGCGCAGACCCGCATCCTCGCGCCGCGCTCCCGGTACGACGAAGTTGTCGAGAAGCTTTCGAACTTCATCGCCGCCATGCCCGTCGGCCTGCCCGACGACCCGAACGCCGCGATCGGCCCGCTGATCTCCGAGAAGCAGCGTGAGCGCGTCGAGGGTTACATCAAGAAGGGCGTCGACGAAGGCGCGCGCATCGTCACCGGCGGCGGCCGTCCCGAGGGCCTGGACAGCGGCTGGTTCGTCCAGCCGACGGTCTTCGCCGACGTCGACAACTCGATGACGATCGCGCAGGAGGAGATCTTCGGACCCGTCCTGGCGGTGATCCCCTACGAGACCGAAGAGGACGCCATCCGGATCGCCAACGATTCGGTGTACGGCCTCGCCGGCAGCGTGTGGACGACGGACAACAAGAAGGCGGTCGAGATCGCCAACAAGATCCGCACCGGCACCTACGCGGTCAACATGTACGCATTCGATCCCTGCGCCCCGTTCGGCGGCTACAAGAACTCCGGCGTCGGCCGCGAGAACGGACCCGAAGGCATCGAAGCGTACGTCGAGCCCAAGAGCATCCTGCTGCCGTTCGGCTACACCCCCGAGGAGTGAGCGACGCGGCGAAATTATGCTGTAGACCATAATCACCGACACCGTCGTTTGATCGGCCTACGCATTCGTGGCCAGGCTAAATACTATTTCACCTGCTGTTTACCGGCGATCGGGCTGTGACACGGAATACAATTCTCGCGTTCGTGTGTTCTCTCTTTTATGATGCTTGTCATAGGCAGGGAGGCACGCCATGTGGATCATTGAGATCAATGTCGCTGGCCGTCGATTCGTCCACGAAGTGCACGCCCGGCGACCGTTCGTCCGCTTGAGCTCGCGCAAGCTCGGCTGGCGCCAGTCGCAGCTTCCGCAGTCCAGCGCCGCATGATCTTTCTCGGAGGTTTGTTCTGTCTCCCAGCATGACCAAGCCCGCCACCAAACGCGGATCCACGCGCACCGCCATGTTGGTCAGTGCCGCCGAGGTGTTGCGTGAGCGTGGCGCTGCAGGCGTCACGATCGACGAGGTGCTGGCCCGCAGCGGCGCACCCCGGGGGTCGGTGTACCACCACTTCCCCGGCGGCCGAAATCAGATCCTCGCCGAGGCCCTGCAGTACGCCGGTGAAGCCATCACCGAGGTCATCGATGAAGCCGCCGCCAACGGGGGCATGTTCCTGGTCAGAAAATTCGTCGTGTTCTGGGAGGAACTGCTTGTCGAGAGCAATTTCACCGCTGGCTGTCCGGTGGTCGCCGCCGCGATCGGCTCGGCCGAGGACGAGCCACAGCTCACCACGGTCGCGGGCCGCATCTTCAGCCTCTGGCGCGACGCACTCACCCGCGCCTTCATGTCCGACGGCTTCACCGAACTCGATGCCGCCTCCTTGGCGATCACCTGCATCGCATCCCTGGAGGGTGCCGTCGTGCTGTGCCGGTCGACGCGCAGTGTCGACCCGCTGAAGGACGTCGCTTCCCAGCTCGAGTTCCTGATCAAATCAAGGGAATTCGTGCAGCGCTACGGGCTGCCTTCCGTCGGCCGAGCCGACAATCCAACCACCGTCGGCAAGCACTAGGCCTTACGCCAACGCGCGCACACGAATTCGCCGTTGACCCCCGCCTCCGCCAACACCCATTCCGAGCGGATCGGCAGCACCGGGGACCCGCCGCCCAACGAGCACGGGGTATAGCTCACGATCATCTCGTCGATGAGACCGGCGGCCGCGAACTGCCCGGCCACGTCTCCGCCGCCCATCACCCACACGTCCTTGCCCGCCGCGTCGGCGACGAGCTTCGAATGCAACTGGCGCACATCGCCGTCGAACGTCTGCACCGGGTGTCCCTCGACGATGATGTGTCGACGATGGGTCAGCACCCACGACGGCTGTTCGTAGGGCCACGCGCCGGGCTGATTGCGCAACAGCCACTCGTATGTCGCCGATCCCATCACCAGTGCCCCGATGGATTTGATGAACTCGTCGTACCCGAACGGGCCGTCGGGAACGATCTCGCGCGACGTCAGCCAGTCGAGACTGTCGGACTCGTCGACGATGTAGCCGTCCAAGCTGGACGCGGTGTAGTAGACGGTTGCCATGTGCGTTACCTTTCGCGTGCCTTCATCATCCATTCGAGCGGGTCGCCGTGGCCGGTGCGGATGCCGTGGTGGGCGAGCATGGCCCTGGCCAGTCCGCGACGGTGCGCGGAGAACGTCAGCACGTGGGCGACGATCCCGAAGAGCTGAAACGACTCCGGTGGATCGCATAGCGCGTCGATGACCGTATCGCCCAGTCGCCCGGCCGCCGAGTACTCCGAAACCATTGCGCTCCAGCGCTTTGCAATATCCGAGTGATGATCGGCCAGCCGTTCGGCCGTGCAGGTGTCGGGCTGCGTCGCCGCACGGTCGGGAAAATCTCGGCCTTCGATCGTCGCCAGCCACACCTGCTTGGTCCACACGAGGGCACCGAGCACCGCACCGACGCTGGCTTCGGGACCGTCCCATTCGAGCACCTGCTGTCCTGGCGAAATATCGTCTGCCCACTGCTCTTTGGACAGCGCGGTCGCCTGATCGATGAGGTAGGCGGTGTCGGCCAGGTCGTGAGCGACCATCAACCTCGAGATGTCGGGTTGTTCGGTCTCACCGGACTTTTCGTCGCTGTCGAGCCAGAGAGAGTGTGGGGGATGGAAGTGCAGTCCGTTCGGCGCGGGCAGCCGGAACCCGATCTCGGCCGCCCGCGACGGCGGCGTCCCGAAGGTACGGCTGAACGCGCGGGAGAACACCTCGGCCGACGACCAGCCCTCGTCGGCGGCCACCGCCGATACGGACTCGCCTCGGTGCAGACGCCATGCCGCGCGCTCGAGCATGATGCGGCGCCGCAGCGCGGCCGGAGACTCCCCCGTCAGCCGTCGCACCTCCCGGGAGAAGTGGAACTCCGACGCGTAGCTGCTGCGCGCCATCTCCGGAACGTCGGTGTTGTCGGCGTCCACGACGGCGTCGAGCAGCTCGCGCAGTCGGTCGCGGTGGGATGGCTCGCTCACGATGTTCGAGTATGGTCGCCGCGGCCCTGGCAGGGACATGACAATTCCTGCTGCGGTGCCACGCTCTAGTGTCATAGCCAGTGACCAAATTTGACGAACTGTGCGCCAATGACCCGGAGCTGGCCGAACTACGATCGGCCATCCGGGAGTTTCTCGTCGCCGACCGCGAGAAGTTCGGCTGGGAGCCCGCGATCGACTCCTGGCTGGCCAGGTGGGACGGCGAATTCTCCGCCCGGCTGGCCGACGCGGGCTTCGTCGGCCTGACCATCCCGACCGAGTACGGCGGACACGGGCTGGGGCACCTGCACCGCTATGTGGTGACCGAGGAGTTGCTGGCTCACGGCGCGCCCGTCGCCGCCCACTGGTTCGCCGATCGTCAGTTCGCCCCGTCGCTGCTGTCCTACGGCAGCGACGAGCAGCGTCGGGAGTTTCTGCCGGTCATCGCCAAGGGCCGGCTGCATGCGGCGATCGGGATGAGCGAGCACGACGCAGGTTCCGACCTGGCCGCGGTCAAGACACGCGCCGACCGGGTCGACGGCGGCTGGTCGCTGAGCGGCACCAAGGTGTGGACCAGCGGCGCACATCTCGCGCAGCGGATCGTCGTGCTGGCCCGCACCAGTCCGCTCGATCCCGAGCATCGGCACGCCGGGTTCAGCCAATTCTTCGTGACGCTGGACTCCCCGGGCATCACGATCGACCCGATCGTGCAAATGGGCGGAGAACATCACTTCAACGAGGTGACGTTCGACGACGTGTTCGTGCCCGATAGCGACGTGCTGGGTAGCATCGGCGACGGCTGGCGGCAGGTCACCTCCGAGCTCGGCTTCGAGCGCAGCGGACCCGAACGCATCCTGTCGACGGTCACCTTGATATGCGACGTCATCCGCGCTCTGCCCGACGATGCCGACGACGGCACCGCGGCGGCGGTAGGTGACCTCGTGGCCCGGATGATTTCGCTTCGGCAGCTGTCGATTTCGGTGGCGCGCGCGCTCGCCGCCGGTGAGGACGCGGCGACCAGCGCCGCCCTGGTGAAGGATCTGGGCACCCGATTCGAGCAGGACTCCGTCGAGTTGGTCGCCGATCTCCTCGACCGAGTGGACGACGGTGGAACCCCGGACGCCCGGCGCCTGCGTGCGTTGTTGGACACCGCTCGACTGCATTCGCCGTTGTTCACGCTGCGCGGCGGCACCAACGAGGTCCTGCGGGGTGTGGTGGCACGAGGATTGGTTGTGCGGTGAACGAACTTAAACAACTCGTCGCCGACATCGGTGAGCGCGCGTTGGTAGCCCGGCACGGTAGACCCGCGTACCCCGACACATTCGACGAGAAGCTGTGGCGCAACCTCGAAGAGACCGGGCTGAGCCGGTTGACGTCCACCGAGGACGCCGGGCCCGCGGAAGCGGCGACACTGCTCACGGGTCTGGCCCGGAGTGCGGCAGCGGTGCCGATCGCCGAAACCGACCTATTGGCAATGTTTCTCGTGGCCAAGGCCAACGTCACCGTCCCTGAGACCGGACCGCTGACCGTCGCGCTGGCAGATGCCGACTTGCGCGACGGCACCGTCGCGGGAACGGCACACGATGTGCTGTGGGCGGACTCGACGCCCGTGGTAGTCGCCGCCAAGACGGCCGACGGCCTGTACGTCGGACTGGTGACCGCTGAACCGACCGCGACGAGCCACAACCTCGCCGGCGAGCCACGCGGCACATTCGACTTCGAGTTCCAGGCGCACGACGTGCTCGACGCTCAGGTAATCGACGAGTTCACCCGCCGTGGTGCATGGGCTCGTTGCGTGCAGGTGATCGGCGCACTCGAAGCCGCCCGAGATCTCACGGTGAGGCATACCAGCGAGCGTGTTCAGTTCGGCCGTCCGCTGTCCAAGTTCCAGGCGGTGCAGCACTCCCTGGCCGAGATGGCGGGTGAGATCGAGCGTGCCCGAGCCGCCACCGATCTGGCCGTCACCGCCGCCACCGACTTCGGATTCGACAGCGCGGCAACCGATTACGCGGTGACAGTGGCCAAGGTCGCCGTCGGCCGCGCCGTCGAGTCGGTGACCAGGATCGCGCACCAGCTGCACGGCGCGATCGGCGTGACCGTCGAACACCGGCTGTGGCTGTTCACGACGCGGGCCCGCAATTGGGTCGCCGATTTCGGTGCGACAACGCAGTACGCGCGGCGACTCGGGCGGATTGCACTCGCCGCCGAGGACCCGTGGCAGGTCGTGGTCAGCTGTCCAGAACCGCGTTGACGCGTGCTTCGACGTCCACCCGGTCGCCGAGGTCGGTCAGGTCGATCCCGAACCTGTCGGTCAGGGTGTCGAGCACGTCGGCTGCGGTTGCGAATCGGATGCGCTCGGTGGCCCCGCCGCTGTGAATAGCCAGGTTGCGGCCACGCAGATTCCAGCGGGCGTCGTCGGTGAGCAGCGCAACCGACAGCCCGACGACGAACGTCGACCGCGGATACGTTGACACATACCAACTTCCGACTTCACGGTCGATACGCGGGCGCGGTTGCGCGGTGAACATGTACAGCGTCTGCCAGTCGCCGCGAATCTGCGCCTGTAGCACGTAGCCATCTCCGTCGGAGAGAATGCGGTACGGCTCATGCCGGGTGGGCTGCACGGTGTCGACCTCGAGCCGAATGGGGGACGACAGGGTCTGTCCTCCGAAGCCGACGTCGACGAGCCACGGGCTGTCGTCACCGGGCACGGTCACCGACAACGCCTCGTGCGTCATCGCGGGCAATTCACCCGAGCTGTCCATCCACACCACGCGCCCGCCGAGTCGCTGCACTCCGAAACCCAACTCCGCCAGCGCATATCCCATCACGCCGTTCTGCTCGTAGCAGTAGCCGCCGCGACGCCGCGCCACGAGCTTGTCGAACAACGCGGCCCGGCCGAGATCGGCGACGGGGATACCCATCAACGGATCGAGATTCTCGAACGGGATCGCGCCGGTGTGGGCCGCGACAAGCGCATGCAGCGTCTCGTGCGTCGGCGTCGCCGGCCCAGCGTAGCCGATGCGAAGGAAGTAGTCGGACAGATCGGTCATGGCCGCCATCGTGCGACCTCAACTATTGTTGAGGTCAAGACGTCGCGGCTGTCAGGTGCCTGTCCACTTGGGCGCGCGCTTCTCGGCGAACGCGATCGCACCCTCCTTGGCGTCGTTGGACATGAAGACGGGCGCCAGGATGTTCATCTGGTTGGTCCACATTTCGTCAGACCCCCAATTGCGCGACTCGACGATGATCCGCTTCGTGGCGGCCACGGCCAGCGGCCCATTCGCGGTGATCTTCTCCGCCAGCGCAATCGCCGCGTCGAGCGCTTGACCCGGCTCGGCCAACACACTGACCAGGCCAAGCTCCTTGGCGCGGGTGGCGGGCAGGTTCTCACCGGTCAACGCCAATTCCATCGCAACGGCCGGCGGAATGCGCTGCGGCAGCCGCAACAGTCCGCCACCGCCGGCGACCAGGCCGCGCTTGACCTCGGGGATGCCGAACGCCGAGTCATTGGACGCCACGATCAGATCGGTGGCCAACGCCAACTCGCATCCGCCGGCCAGGCAGTACCCCTCGACCGCAGCGATCAACGGCTTGGCGGGCGGTTTTTCGGTGAAGCCCATGCCGCGGCCCTCGACCACGACGTTCTCGCCGCGCGCGAAGGCCTTCAGATCCATCCCCGCGGAGAACGAACCCCCGGCTCCGGTCAGCACCCCCACCGAGAGTCCGGCGTCGCCGTCGAGGCGGTCCATTGCCTCGGCGAGACCTCGGCTGACGTCGGCGTTCACGGCGTTGCGGGCCTGCGGCCGGTTGATGGTGATGATCAAAATCCGGTCGCGCTGCTCGACTAGGACTGCTTGTTCGCTGTTATCACTCACGCCGGTGATCGTAACGGCCCGCCCGGTCAGCCCTTCTTGCCGTTGCCGTTCCCCCTGCCTTTCGGTTTCTTCGGAGCCGGGGGCTCATCCACTACCGGAACGGAGCTCGTCGGCGGCGGCGGGGGCGGCGAACTCGTCGGGGGGGACGTCGGAGGAACGGTGGTGCTTGTGCTGATCGGCTGTGGAGATTGCGTGGTCGACGACGGATCGAGTGCCAGTGCGAGCGTTCCGACGATCAGCGCGACGAACGCGGCGGCCGCCAGCAGCAGTTTCCGCCCCCGGCTCATGGGCCTACGGCGAGCCGATGGCACGAAGTAATTGGCCGACGGAGCCGAGTTGGCCGATGGAGCCACGTAGTTGGCCGACGGAGCCAGCGGTTGTGCGAGCACCTTGGTTGACGGCCGGTGTTTCGCTGCCGTCGGTGTGGCCGAATACTGCACGTGCGGAGCGCCCGAGAGTGCGGCCCGCATCTCGAGGGCACTGCCGAATCTGGGCCTGGTGCCGTCGGCGCCCGTCGCGCGATTGATCACCGCGGCCAGGTCGGCGTCGACGTCGGGTCGTACCGCCTCGATCGGCGGGGGCGCATCGTCCAATATGGCCCGGATCAGCGACGCGGGGTTCTCCTGGGGATACGGTCGTCGCCCGCTGAGCGCTTCGTGTGCCATGACGCCCACCGCGTAGAGGTCGTCGGCGACCGACGCGGGAGCACCCTTGACCCGCTCGCGGCTCATGTACGCCATCGTTCCGACGATCTGCCCGGTTGCGGTGAGCGCGGCACCGGCCGTCTTCGCGATGCCGAAGTCGGCGACCTTCATAGCGCCGCCGTCATCGGTGACCAGGACGTTGCCGGGCTTGATGTCGCGGTGCACAATTCCCGCTGCATGGGCGGTCGCCAGCGCGCCCAACACGTCGTCGAGCATCGCCCGGACCCGATGCTGCGCCATGGGGCCCGCCGCGATCTCGTCATCCAGTGTGCGGCCCGGCAGCCGCTCCATCACGATGAACGGTGTCCCGTCGTGATCACCGCAATCGTGCACCGCCACGATGTTGGGATGGTTGAGCGAGGCGGCGGCCTGCGCCTCCGTCTCGAATCTGTGACGCGCATCGGCGTCGGCCTTAAAGGCGGGATACAGCAGCTTTATGGCCACTGGTCTGCTCAGACGGGTATCCCACCCGTCGTAGACCTCGGCCATTCCGCCTCGGCCGAGCAGGCCCCGCACCTCGTATCGGCCCGCAAGCATTTCGCGGCCCTCCATGGCCGATAACGTAGCCCGTGGGACAGTGCCTCAAACCAAGGTAAACTAGAACACGTTTCAATTTGAAGCGAGGGGAAGCACCTGTGACCGAGACCGAACCGTCGGAGCTCACCAAGTGGGATCCGGGTCTGACCGAGCGCGTCATGGGGATCATGCGGCCCTTCCTGAAGCGGTACTTCCGCTCGGAGACGCGAGGGCTCGAGAACATCCCGTCCGGCGGAGCGCTGCTGGTCTGCAACCACTCCGGTGGCATGCTGCCGATGGACGTTCCGATTCTGGCGGCCGACTTCTACGACCACCACGGCTACGACCGCCCTCTCTACACGCTGAGCCACGACATGCTGTCGGTTGGCCCAACGGGTGACTTCTTCAAAAAGATCGGTTACATCAGCGCCAACCACGCCAACGCCGATGAAGCGCTGCGGTCGGGCGGCCTGGTGGTGGTGTTCCCCGGCGGCGACTACGACGTATATCGGCCCACGTTCACCGAGAACGTGATCGACTTCGGCGGCCGCACCGGTTACGTGAAGGCCGCCCTGAACGCCGGGGTGCCGATCGTGCCCGCAGTGGGAATCGGTGGCCAAGAGACCCAGATCTTTCTCACGCGCGGGACCTGGCTGGCCAAGCGTCTGGGGCCCATCGCCCGTCTGGCGCGCACCAAGATCGTGCCGGTGTCCTTCGGTTTCCCGTTCGGGCTGTCCCTGGTGGTTCCGCCCAACATTCCGCTGCCGTCCAAGATCGTGATGAAGGTGCTGCCGGCTATCGACCTCACCGCCGAGTTCGGTGACGATCCCGACATCGACGAGATCGACGCGCATGTGCGGCACGTGATGCAGCGGGCGCTGGACGAACTGGCCAGCGAACGCCGGCTTCCGATACTGGGTTGAGCTGGTTTTGAATATCGGCCCGTTGGCTATCAAGAGGTTTCATGAGTAAGCGTCGCTATACGGTGCTGCGCGCGGTCGCAGAACTCGTCAACGCCGCCAACGGCGTACAACCCATCGCTCGCGAGGGTTACCCCACGATCCCGGTGTTCGCGTTCGGCTGGCCGACGTCGGAGATGTCACCGGTGTACATGGGCGTCTCGATGCTCGACGCGCTGCGCCGCGGCATTCGCGGCGACTTCCGCGGCACCTCGGGCCGAATCGCGTTGGTGTTGACGGCGATTGCGTGGGCTCTGCTCTACCTCATCCATCGTCGCAACGTGGCGTCAGAACCGCACTTCGAGGAACCGCTGCGCAGGGCGCTCGGCGACGACTACGAACAGATCGCCGCCCAGTCGCAGCCGGGACGCCGGCGCCGCGCCAATATCGGCGTGTGGCCGACCGACCTGGTCCGCAGACGCTACGTCGAGAAGGCCGGCATCGTGCAGTACGGTCCGCACGCCCGGTCGAACCGTGCCGACATCTGGCGTCGTGCCGACCTGCCCCGCGACGCCAAGGCACCCGTGCTGCTGCAGGTGCCCGGCGGCGCGTGGGCGATCGGAATGCGGCGCCCGCAGTCCTATGCCCTGCTGAGCCATATGGCCGAACGCGGCTGGGTGTGCTTGTCGATCGACTACCGCGTCAGCCCCAAGAACACCTGGCCCGACCACATCGTCGACGTCAAGCGTGCCATCGCGTGGATCAAGGAGAACATCGCCGACTACGGCGGCGACCCGGATTTCGTTGCGGTGACCGGGGGTTCGGCCGGTGGCCACCTTTCCTCGCTGGCCGCGTTGACGCCGAACGATCCGCAATGGCAGCCCGGATTCGAGGATGCCGACACGTCGGTCGTGGCCGCCGTGCCGATTTACGGCCGCTACGACTGGTTCACCTCCCACGGTTCCGGCCGCAAGGAGTTCATCGCGTTCCTGCAGAAGTTCGTGGTGAAAAAGCCGTTCGCGCAGAACAGGCAGACCTATCTCGACGCGTCCTCGATCAGGCGGTTACGCGCCGATGCGCCACCGTTTTTCATCCTGCACGGTCAAGACGACTCCATAATCCCGGTGGGTGAGGGCCGTGAGTTCGCCTCGGCGTTGCGCGAGGTGTCGACATCCACCGTCGCCTACGCGGAGATCCCGCACGCGCAGCACGCGTTCGACTTCTACTATGGGTCGCCACGCGCGCACTACACGGCGCGGGCGGTGGAGGTGTTCCTCTCCTGGGTGCACGCCAAGCGCCAGGCAAAGACAGAGTCGGCTGTGCCTGCGATCACGACATAGCGTTTTCGATCACCGTCAACTTCTCGGAAAGTCCACCGGCACAGCGAATTTCGATGAATGCGTCGACCATGGCATCGGTCAGCTCGTGCGGATCCAGCAGGGTGGCACCGTCGGAGAGCACCGACACATTGAGCTGGTCGACGTAGCTCCACACCGTGATGTTCAGCCCGCTGCCGGTGGTGAGCGGTCCGACCGAGTAGATCTCGGTGACCAGCGCGCCGCCGACGCGACCGGGCTCCCGCGGCCCAGGCACATTCGAGATCGGGATGTTCAGCACCTTGTTCTGGCCGTCCTTGTCCGCCAGCCAGTGAAACAGTCGCTCCGCGGGTGCCGGCGGGAAGTAGGACGACCACATGCTCACGAGTTCGGGGCCCATGAGGTGATGGGTTTCCTTGGCGTTCACCGCCGCGTCGTGCACGGCCTTCACCCGCTCCAACGGATCCTCGAGTTCGATCGGCACCACCATCATGACGCCGCTGAACCGGTTGCCCGAGATCCGGTCTTTGGAGAAGTCGAAACTCACTGGCACAGAAGCCAACAGCGGATGGTCGGCCTGGCCGTCGTATTTCAGTGACAGCTGCCGCAGGGCGCCCGCCGAGATCGCGAGCACCATGTCATTAATCGTGACGTTCAGGTGCTTCGCGGTTTCCTTCACATCGGCCAGCGACAGCGTCGCCGTCGCGAACTTGCGTTGCGCATCGACGCGATGGTTCATGAACGACGGCGGCGGGGTGAACGGTCGGGTGAGCTCGGGCGACAGCTTGCGCGAGCTCTGCCGCACGCGTCGAAGCCCTTTCGCCGTGTACGCGACCACACCCGGGAATCGGCCGATGTGCCGCATATGGTCGGCGAAGGCCGTTCGCAGAAGCTCGCCCTTGGTCGGCGGCGGGTCGGTGGCATACGAGTCGCGGTCGGCTTGCGAGCCCTGCTGCAGATCCATGCCGCGCGCCAACAGGTTCGCCGACGCCACACCGTCGGCGAGAGCGTGGTGGATCTTGCCCAGCACCGCGATCCGGCCGTTCGCGAGGCCTTCGATGAAGTACATCTCCCATAGCGGCCGACTGCGGTCAAGCGGGGTGCTGGCGATCCGCCCCACCGCCTCGTCGAGCTGACGGCGGCCACCGGGACTGTCGATCCGATACGGGCGGACGTGGTATTCGAGGTCGACCTCGCAGTTCTCCCGCCACATCGGGTGGTGGAACTTGAGCGGGACGTCGACGAGCTGATAGCAGAACGGCTCGAGTTTGTAGAGGCGACCGTGGATGACTTGGCGGAACTCATCGATGCCGAACTGCCGGCCCTTCAGCTCGGAAATGTCGATCACCGCGAGCTTGAGGGTGTGCATGTGCACGGTCGGCGTCTCGCTGTATAGCAGGACGGCGTCCCACCCGCTGAGTCTCTTCACAAGCTACCTCCCTGCCCGGGGCAGCTAGATGACCTTCTTCGCCCCGATCAGCGACCGGCTGCGGTGAATCTGGTTGAGGAACAACCCGATTGCGGTCGACATCGATCCCGTGCGAGCGCCGTCGATCATATCGAACGCATGCCCCGCGCCCGGCAGTTCGACGTAACCCACCACCGTTTGCGACACCGCGCGCATTTGCTCGACGAAGCTGCGCGCCTGCGCGACGGGGATGACGCTGTCGCCGGTGCCGTGGATGACCAGGAAGGGAGGTGCGTCGGAGTGCACGCGGGCAATCGGCGACGCCTTGCGGAAGACGTCGCGATGCTTGTCGAGCTTGCGCTTGACCACGACGCGTTCCAGGAAATCGACGAACCTGACCCGTTCGACAGTGGAGCGGTCCTCCCAGTCGTAACGGCCGTAGATCGGCACGACGGCGTCTACCGAGGTGTCGGAGCCCGCCGGAAGTTCGGCCTGCATCTCCGAATCGTTGGGGGTCAGGCCGGCCAGCGCCGCCAGGTGGCCGCCGGCCGAGGTGCCGCCGATCGTCACGAAGTTGCGGTCGCCGCCGAATTTGTCGACGTTGGCGCGCGCCCACGCGATCGCCGTCTTGACGTCGGTGATGTGCGACGGCCACGTGTGGTGCGGCGCCACTCGATAGTCGATGGACAGGCAGACCCAGCCGAGTTCGGCCAGGTGCGACATGAGCGCATAACCCTGCAGCAGCCGGCTGCCGTGTACCCAAGCGCCGCCCGGCACGAAGATGAACACGGGCGCGGGTTCGGCGGGCAGATCCTTGCGGCGCCACACGTCGAGAAGCTGAGACGGCCGCGGACCGTATTGCACTGACGTGCGGTGGACGTTGCGGCGCTGCTCCCGCATCTTCCACAGCGGGGGCACCTTCTCGGGTGCCGGCCATTCGATGTCAAGATCCTTGGCGTTGACGATGCCGCGCAGCGCCGTCGCGGTGACGTTCTGGGTGCTGTCGCGCTCGGCGCGCTTTTGCTCACCGCTGCCGGGGCTAAGCAAAGACTTCGCCGTCGCGTTCAGGAAGTCGGGGAGGTGGCGGTATCCCCAGACACTCATGGCGGTGGCAGCGCCAAGAGGCTCAAGATGTTTCCCGATGACGGGCAGGGACGCCGACGCCACGCTCATTGCCATGATGTAGTCCGAGGGCCCGGCGTTCAGCAACCACCGGGCACGTGTCCAGATCGTCGGTCCGGGGTACCGCGTGTCCGGTTGAGGAGACATTTCGCGACTGTACCCCGCTGGAGAGTTTCCAAACGACAACATTCGCCAGATGTCTAGCGATTGCACTCGAGACGTTATTTGTGACCCGGATCACGTAGACGCTGAGCTGCACCGGAGGGCTAGCGTGACATGACGAGCGTCATATGTAAGCCGAATGTGAATGAGGATTCCCCATCGTGAGTAAGTCAGCCCTGGCGATCACCGAAGAGCACACCGATCTTGCCGACGCGGCGTTTGGGCAGCTCAGCCGGGTGAAGAGCCGAGCCGCCGCTCGCTCGGCGCTCGAGGGCGGGCCCTCACATCCCGCCGACGTGTGGAAGGCGGCCGCCGACCTGGGCTGGACCGGCCTGGCGATCGCCGAGGAACACGGCGGGTCGGGCTTCGGGCTGTCCGAATTGGCGGTGGTCCTGGAGGCCCTGGGACACGAGCTGTGCCCCGGCCCGTTCCTGCCGAGCGTTGCCGCAGCCGTGGTCGTGGACCGCTGTGCATCGGATTCTCTTCGCGCACAATTACTTCCGGGGCTGGCCGACGGCACCACCATCGGTGCACTGGCCGTTTCAGGAAGTGTGACGATCGGTTCCGATCTGGTGGTGACCGGCGAGAGCCCCGCCGTGCTGGGCGCGCCCGACGCCGACGTGCTCGTCGTTGTCGCCGGTGAGGACGTTGTGGTGGTCGACGCTAGCCAGAAAGCGAAGGCGGACGGTGTCACCGTGACGGCGCTGGAGTCGCTGGATCCCACCAGAAGCCTCGGATCCGTCGCGCTGAGCGGCGTGAGTGTCGCCGACGACCGGGTGCTGCGCGGCGCCGCCCGCAAGGCACGCACGGTGTTCCGGATCCTGGCGTCGGCCGAGGCGGTCGGCGTCAGCTGGGCGACACTCGAGATGGCCGTCGAGTACGCCAAGGTGCGCGAGCAGTTCGGCCGCACGATCGGCACGTTCCAGGCCGTCAAGCACCATGCCGCCAACATGCTCGTCAACGCCGAGGAGACCACCGCGGCGACCTGGGATGCGGCGCGCGCCGACGATCTGGACACGGCGTGGTTCGCCGCCGCGGTCGCCGCGTCGCATGCGATCCGGACTCAGGTCTTCAACTCGCAGAACAACATTCAGCTGCACGGCGGTATCGGTTTCACCTGGGAGCATGATTCACATCTGTATCTGCGCCGCGCCCGCACCCTCGCCGCGTTGATGCAGGAGGCTGGCGATCCGCTGCTCGACGTCGTCGAGGGCCAGCGCAGCGGCCAGGCGCACGGCGCGTCGTTCACGTTGCCCGAGGACGCCGAGAAGTACCGCGAGCAGGCGCGCGAGGCCGTCGCGACGCTGCGCGGGCTGCCCACCGACCAGCAGCGCGACTTTCTCGTCGACTCCGGCTATCTGGTGCCGCACTGGCCCAAGCCGTGGGGCCGCGCCGCGGACGTGCTCGAGCAGTTGGTCATCGAGGAGGAGTTCGCCGGTGTCGACCGCCCGGACATGGGCATCACCGGGTGGGTGACGCTGACGATCTCGCAGGCGGGCACCGACGACCAGCGTGAGCGGTGGGTCGAGCCGGTACTGCGCGGTGAGGTCATGTGGTGCCAGCTGTTCTCCGAGCCCGGTGCGGGCAGCGACGCCGCGGCGGTGCGCACGTCGGCCAAGAAGGTCGACGGCGGGTGGCGGGTCACCGGACAGAAGGTGTGGACCAGCCTGGCGCACCTGTGTCAGTGGGGTCTGGCCACCGTGCGTACCGATCCCGACGCCCCCAAGCACGCCGGCGTCACCATGATGGCCATCGACATGAAATCCGAAGGCGTCACGGTCAATCCGCTGAAGGGCCTGACCGGTCACGCACACTTCAACGAGGTGTTCTTCGACGACGTCTTCGTGCCCGACGCGGACGTGGTCGGCGACGTGAACAAGGGCTGGCTGGTGGCCCGCGCGACGCTGGGCAACGAGCGCGTGTCGATCGGCGGCGGCTCGGGCGGCACGAGTGGCTTCTCCGCCGATGATCTGATCAAGCTGCTCGACAATGCGCCCGCCGAAACCGCCGCGTATTACGTGCGTCGTGCGGGTGAGGTGATCGCCGAGTCCCACACGCTGCGGCTGCTGAATCTGCGCCGGGTCACGCGCGCGATCGCCGGGTCCGAACCCGGCCCCGAGGGCAACGTCACCAAGCTGCTGGTCGCCGAGGCCGGCCAGCGGATGACCGAGCTGGGCCTGGAGTTGGCCGGCTCGGCGGCCATCGTCGGGCAGACGCCGACCCTGACGCTTTCCTACCTAGGCAATCGGGCCATGACCATCGCGGGCGGCACCTCCGAGATCACCCGCAACACGATCGCCGAGCGCATCCTGGGACTGCCCCGCGATCCGCTGCTGAAGTGACTCCACGCCGGTAATCGAGGTGGTCCGTGCGCTGTACCGCGGGCACCGCATCGCCGTCGAAACCACGCTGGCGTAATACTGGTTTGGTGGCAGGCGCCTTCAACCCTTCAGACTTCCATCCAGATCTGCGCCGCATCGCGCGTTTGGTCCCCAAGCAGGTGGTGACGCCGGTGACGCTGCCGGCCATTCGGTTGGTCACCCGCAAGATGTGGCGCCGCGTCCCGAAGGACGTCGAGGCGCTGACCCTGCCGTCGGGTGTCGGGGTGCGGCTGTATCGGCCGTCCGGCGCTGTTCATCCCGGACCCGCGCTGGTGTGGATCCACGGCGGCGGCTACGTCATCGGCCATCCCGGCCAGGACGACCAGCTGTGCCGACGCTACGCCCAGCGTCTCGGCGCCACGGTCGCCTCGGTGGATTACCGACTGGCCCCCGAGCACCCGTATCCGGCCCCGCTCGAGGACTGCTACGCGGCACTGAACTGGTTGGCCGGACTTCCGACGGTCGACGCGAACCGGGTCGCGATCGGCGGTGCCAGCGCGGGCGGCGGACTCGCGGCGGCGCTGGCGCTGCTCGCCCGCGATCGCGGTGACATCGCAGTGGCCGCCCAATTGCTGGTCTACCCGATGCTCGACGACCGCACTGTTGGCCGTGACGTACAGGAGCATCCGGGCCTGCGGCTGTGGAACCGCCAGAACAACAGGTTCGGGTGGGCGGCCTACCTGGGCGACGCCGACCGCGACATCGCCGTGCCCGCACGCCGGACCGATCTGAGCGGCCTACCGCCGGCGTGGATGGGTGTCGGAACGCTCGACCTGTTCCACGACGAGGACCTCGCGTATGCCGAGCGACTGAAGGCAGCCGGCGTGCCGTGTGACGTGCAGATCGTCAAAGGTGCGTTCCACGGATTCGACGGAATCGTCCCGAAAGCCGCAGTGTCGCAAGCATTTTTCAACAGTCAGTGCACCATGCTGCAGCGACTGCTCGCGCCGGCGGCCGCCTAGCCCCCGCTCACCACGGTCCCGGCGATGACCGTGGCAGCGACGAGACCGGAGTCGAGCTGTTTCAGCACCTCGTGCGGTTTAGCGCCCAGCACGCACAGGTCGCCCGGCTGACCCGGCGCGATCCGGCGCGGCACCGTCGGCGCGTCGGCCGCACCGAAGAACATCGTCAGCGCGTCGCGCGGCGCCACGCGTTCGTCGGTCCCGAGTACCGCGCCTCCACCGGTGGTGCGAAAGACCGCCGCGCGCATCGCCTTCCATGGGTCGTCATGACCGAACGGCATGTCAGTCGAGAGCGCCACCGGCACCTTGGCGGCCAACAGCGAAGCCACCCGCCACAGCTCGTGATGCTCGGCGACGGGCACGTCGTCCAGATACTGGTCACCTCGCTCGGCGACGAAGTTGGGCTGTGTCACGACGGTCACGCCAACGTCGACGACGTCGGCCACACTGCCCTCGGGCACCACCGCGGCATGTTCGATGCGGTCGTGCGGATGACTGCCCGCCGCACGCAGTGCCGCCAGGGTGATCACCAGTTGCGCAGCGGTGACGCAGTGCACCGCGACCGGCGCGTCATCGGCGTGCCGCTGCGAGATCCAATCGGTCAGGTCCCCGAGATCGAGGTCGGTGTCGTGCAGTATGCGCTTGCCCGGCGCCAGGCAGTGCACCCGCTGACGCAGTTCGCCGCGACGGTGGGCGTCCAGGAGTTTGACGACATCTTCGACCTCTAGATCCGGTGTCGCATCGGTGACACCGGTCACCCCGTAGGCGGTCAACCGTGTGCTGACGTCGGCGAGCCCGATTTCGTTGCGCTGCAACGTGTCCGACCACGTGTGGTCGGAACTGCGCAGCCGCCCGTCCGGGTGATCGGTGAGTCCGACTCGTGCCAAGCCCGCCGAGTTCAGCGTCCACAGGACGCCGCTGCGGTGCTGGACCCTGACCGGTACCGGCGGCGAGACGTCGTCCAAGGTGGCTCTGTCCAGCGGCCCGGCGACTGCCTCGTGATACCCAACGGCCCTGACCCAGCCGTCATCGCCGACATCGGCGGCCGCGAGTACCCGCGCCAAGTCGGTGCGGGTGTGCACTTCGGCCGGCCCCACCCGGACCGACGTCAATGCCGCTGCGGCCGAACGGAGGTGGACGTGATGGTCGTGCAAGCCGGGGATCACCGTGCCGCCCCCGGCGTCGTATACCTGCTCGCCGGGTAGGGTCTCGAGCCGCGGCTCGACCGCGATGATCCGGTCCTCAACGCGGATGTCGACGACACCCCCGTCGAGGAGGGCCGCACGTTGAATCAGCATGCGGCAGAATGCTTGTCGACGATCAACTGTTCCACGATCCCGTTGTCCGCACCCAACTCCGACGCCTTGGTGGACAGCTGTGGCGTCGCACTGCAACGGGTCTCGCCGGCATTCGGCAGTTCGGCGTAGGTCGCGGCGACGGCCGACATCGAGAACTCGATCAGCTCACCGCCGCCCCTGCGCAACGACTGCGCCACCGCCAACGCCGCTTCCAGACCGGTCAGCGGGTCGGCGATCGCGTCACCGCAGAAGACCGGCGAATCGTCACCACCGCAGACCAACCCGCCGGAGACGGCCGCATCGTCACCGAAGGCGACCCAGTTGGCGTGCTCCTCCCTGGTGCCGTGGCCGGTGATCCTCAGCCAGACTTTGCCGTCTCGCGGACCGATCGCCACCGGTCCGAGTCCACGGCGGTTCAATGCCGACGCGCGCGACGACTCGATCACGACATCGGCGGCGGCAAGCAGGGCCCGCAATCCGGTGGGATCGTCGAAATCCGCCAGATACGAGAGCTTTCCACCGTTCATCCAGTCGAAGAACGCCGGCGCTCCCGCGCGTGCCCCATCGGGGCGCGAAACGCTTTCGACCTTCACGACGGTCGCACCAGCACGCGCGAGCAGTTGTCCGCAGAGCGGGCCAGCCCACATCGCGGACAGGTCGGCGACCAGGAGTCGCGAGGGGCTGCGGGCTATGGTCGCCGCGCCGAACGGGTAGATGCGCGGCGCTTCGGCGGGCGTCTCGCCGAGCGCGGCGGCCGGAAGCCCAAGCAGGCGAGCGCGTTCGGTGATCTCGGCGCTGTCGCGTTCGATGATCCAGCGGTGCACCGCGGGCCAGACGTCATCGCCGACGGCATCCGCCTCTATCAGTGCGGGCACCGTGTCGACGTCATCGGGACGCGACAGCGTCAGCGCACACCACCCGTCGCGGCTTGGCATCAGATGCGTCGCCCCACCGGCGGAGACTCGGCCCTGCGGTGTGTGGCCGAGTAACCCTGCGCGGCCCGCGATCATGACGTCGGCGTCAACCTCGGTGTCGGTGAGGGTGCGAAAACCGTTGGCGACACGGCGAGCCCGCGACACTACTCCAACGGGGACCGCCAACGACGTCACAGCCCTATTGTGCTCAGAACTGCAGAGCAGTAAAGCGCCAGTCCAGTACCTGCTGGTCAGGCTCACCGACCGCATAGACCACGGACCGCAACTCGAGAACACCGCCGCGACCGTCGGGCAGCGGCACCGCGCCCTCGACATGCAGTTCGCTGTAGAGCGTGTCGCCCTCATGTACCGGTGCGGTGTGGTCACAGGACCGCCAGCCCAACACCGTCACCAAGTTGGGCAACAGCCGACTGGCTTGCGCCAACGCCAATCCGATGGTGTGGCCGCCATACACCAGCCGTTGGCCGCTGCCTCGCCAATCATGATGGGTGGCCGCGATATTCAGCGTCAGCCGCGCGAGTTCGGGTGCACTGCTGACGACGTCGGCGCTGCTGTGCAGCACGGCGCCGGCAAGCTCCGCATCGAAATGTGCTCCAGGTACCTTGGCGCGGTAGGCGTCGGCATTCCAGTCAGCCGTCGGGTCGGGCACCGGCGCCTGATCGAGGCCGATCACCGACATGTCATCGGCATGGCCGGTGTCGGGTGCCTTCTCGCTGAGCGGCAACATCGCGCAGCGGTGGAAGTCGAGGACCAGTCGGCCGACGTCGTCGACGGTCGTCATCCGCAACGCCGCGAGACCGGTCGGAGCACGGCCGGGCTTCATCGAGTTCTGTTTCAGCCCAACGACTTCGGTGCGGGTGAACAATGTGTCACCAATGACCGGGTAGCGTTGGAACGTCAGCCCGCGGTAGAACAGGTTGGCCGTGACCCGCTGCGTCACCAGCGTCGTCTGCCCGATCGCCACGTCGCACACGAGCGCCGGATGGGCCAACGGCGCGGGGGCGCCGGTGACGGCCGTCGACAGTTCGGCATCGAGGGCGAGGCGCAGACGGTCGCCGATGATCGACTGGTGCACGGCCGCGGCGCCGGCGGTCAATGTCATCGATGGTGCGGCGTCGAAGACCTGGCCGACCTCCAGATCGTCGAAGTATGGGCCGGTCACGGCAGCCATGTTGGCATTAGGCCGCACAAAGTGTCAATATGGCCGTACAAATGTTGACGCAAGAAGAAGCCATGCTGGTGGAGACGGTGCGGGCCTTCGTGGACCGTGACGTCAAACCCGCCGTCCGGGAGACCGAACACGCCAACGAGTACCCGCAGGCGTGGATCGATCAGATGAAGCGGATCGGTATCTACGGTCTGGCCATCCCCGAGTCGTACGGCGGTTCCCCGGTGTCGATGCCGTGCTACGTCGAGGTCACCCAGGAACTCTCGCGGGGCTGGATGAGTCTGGCCGGCGCGATGGGCGGGCACACCGTGGTCGCGAAGCTGCTGGGGCTGTTCGGCACCGAGGAGCAGAAGCAGCGGTATCTGCCGCCGATGGCGACCGGTGAGTTGAGGGCGACGATGGCGCTCACCGAGCCCGGCGGCGGGTCGGATCTGCAGAACATGAGCACCGTCGCGGCCACCGAGGGCTCCGATCTGGTCATCAACGGGTCCAAGACCTGGATCAGCAACGCTCGTCGCTCCGGCCTGATCGCCCTGCTGTGCAAGACCGATCCGACCGCGACGCCGAAGCACAAAGGCATCTCGGTGGTGCTGGTCGAGCACGGCGACGGTCTGACGGTGTCACGGGATCTGCCGAAGCTGGGTTACAAGGGCGTCGAGTCCTGCGAATTGACCTTCGCCGACTATCGCCTGCCCGCGACCGCGATCCTCGGCGGCGAGCCCGGGAAGGGCTTCGCGCAGATGATGAAAGGCCTCGAAACAGGCCGTATTCAGGTCGCGTCACGCGCACTCGGTGTGGCCACCGCGGCACTCGAGGACGCGCTGAAGTACGCCCAGGAGCGCGAGAGCTTCGGCCAGCCGATCTGGAAACACCAGTCGATCGGCAACTACCTGGCCGACATGGCGACCAAGCTGACTGCCGCACGGCAGCTGACGCTGTATGCCGCGCAGCGCTACGACAGCGGCGAACGGTGCGATATGGAGGCCGGGATGGCGAAGCTGTTCGCCTCCGAGGTGGCGATGGAGATTGCGCTGAACGCCGTCCGGATCCATGGCGGCTACGGCTATTCGACCGAGTTCGACGTCGAGCGGTACTTCCGCGATGCACCACTGATGATCGTCGGTGAGGGAACGAACGAGATTCAGCGCAATGTGATCGCCGCCCAACTGGTTGCCCGCGGCGGCATCTAGTGCGATCAGCGCCCGCGTACCAGACCCTGCGCGAGCAACTTCGCGACGATATCGCAGCGGGTCGGTACAGCGACGGCTCTCGATTGCCCACCGAATCCGAACTGGTCGAGCGCCATGGCCTTTCACGGCAGACGGTGCGACGGGCGTTCCAGGATCTGGTCGCCGAAGGCGTGGTGTACCGGGTGCCGGGGCGCGGCACGTACGCCAGCGAGACCGGGCAACGCTATCTGCGGCAGCTCGGCTCGATCGAAGACCTGATGAGCCTGTCGGACGACACCACGATGGAAGTGCTCACCGGGCTGCGCAGGCGGGTGGACCTGCACGCCGCCAGCCGGTTGCGGCTCGACGACGACGTCGTCTATTCGGTGGTGTTCCGGCGGCTGCACGACGGTGTGCCGTTCGTTATGACGACTGTGCACCTGGTTCCCGCGGTCGCCCATGCGGTGCTGTCGTCGCCCGAACTCCGAGACGGTGCTGTCGGCACCCAGACCGTGATCGGCATCCTCGAGCCGCATCTGATCCAGCCGATCACCGAAGCGGCGCAGTCGATTACGGTCGCGCCCGCCGAGCTTGCCGTCGCGGAGGCGGTGTCGTGCGAACCCGGCCATCCCATGCTGCGGGTGGACCGGCTCTACTCCGACGCGAGCCACCACCCCGTCGAGTTGTCCGTCAGCCACTTCCTGCCCGAGCAGTACACCTATCGGGTGACGTTGCGTCGGTCGGGCTAGTTTGTGATTTCGGCGCGCTGATCAACCGCTGCGGTGCGTTTGCGCGCCGAATTCACAGGATTTCGTCGATCAGGCCCCACTGCAGCGCGGTCGGCGCATCGATGGTCTGCCCGCTCAGCACCAGATAGGCCGTCCGCCAGCGCCCGATCCTGCGGGCAATGCTGACGGTGCCGCCCGCTCCGGGAATCAGCCCCAGGCTCAGCTCCGGCAGACCGAAGACCGCATCCGGGCGCGACCGGACCCAGCCGCAGAAGGCGGCCATCTCCAACCCGCTGCCCAGTACCTGACCGTGCACCTCGGCGCGGCAGTGCGTGCCCAACCTGGCCGTCAATTCATCGAGCACCAGCGCCGGGCTGTGCCGGGTGCGGGCGAGATGGGCACTGGCCGGATCGTCGAACGTGCCGAACTCGGCGAGATCGCCGCCGCTGCAGAACGACGGACCATTGCCCGACAGCACGACATCGGTGACCGATGGATCGAGGCGAGCCACCTCGAGTGCTTCCAGTAGCGCCGCCCGCGCGTCGGTCGAGAAGGCGTTGTGCCGCTGCCCCCGGTTGAACCGCACGTAGAGGCTGTCCTCGACGCGCTCAGCCTGTACCGGGTCCGGCAGATTCGCTGGTCGCGCCGGTCCCCGCTCCCCCAGCCAGCGCGCGAATTCGGGTCCGGACTGCAGCGTCGAGTAGGCGAGCGATTCGGTGACGACGCCGGCGAACGCGGGCGCGCCGGGGTCGAACGCACGTAGTACATCGCTGCAGATCGCGGCGGCCTGCGGCCAGCGCAGGCAACGCGCACGCAAGTCGTCGAGAACGTCGGGTATCGAGCCGACGGTCACGGCGCGGCGATCGTCGGCGTCCTGCTCGGTCAGTGTGAAAGTCGCGTCCTCCGATGGGAATCCGATCGCGACGACCACACCCGAGGCGAGTTCCACCTGCTTCACGAGTACTTCTTTATCAGCTCCTGCTTGAACATCTTGCCGGTTTCGGTGCGCGGCAGCTGCGCCTCGAAGGAGATCGACCGCGGACACTTGTAGTGCGCCAGCCGCTCGCGCAGCCAGGTCAGTAGCTCGTCACCGAACGCCTCGCTCGCGTCGGCGGGGTCGACCGTCTGGACGACGCCCTTGACGCTCTGGCCCATCTCGTCGTCGGGGATGCCGAACACGGCCGCGTCGAGCACCTTCGGGTGGGTGATCAACATGTTCTCCGCTTCCTGCGGATAGATGTTGACGCCACCGGAGATGATCATGTGGTGCTTGCGGTCGGTGAGGAACATGTAGCCCTCGTCGTCGACGTAACCGACGTCGCCGACTGTCACCCAGCCGTGCCTGTCTCGTGACTCGGCGGTCTTCTCAGGATCCTTGTGATAGACGAACGGCACGACGCCCAGGTCGAAGTAGATCTGCCCCGCCTGACCGGGCGGGACGTCGTTGCCCTCGTCATCGAGGACGTGCGCCACACCGAGCAGCGGCTTGCCAACGGAGCCAGGGCGTTTCAGCCATTCCTCGGCGGAGATGAAGGTGATGCCCGCGCCTTCGGATGACGAGTAGTACTCGTCGACGATCGGGCCCCACCAGTCGATCATCTGTTTCTTGATGTCGACGGGGCACGGTGCGGCGGCGTGCACCACGCGGTGCAGGCTCGACAGATCGTACGAATTGCGTACGTCCTCAGGGAGTTTGAGCATCCGCACGAACATCGCCGGGACGAACTGGCCGCTGGTCACTCGGTACCGCTGGATGGCGTCCAGCGCCGATTCCGGGTCGAACTTCGACATGATCACCGTCGTCACGCCCATCGCCTGCGCGCTCATCGACCAGAGACACGGCGCCGTGTGGTACAGCGGCGCCGGACTCAGGTATACGGACTCCGGGCTCATCTGGATGGCCATCAGCAGCGCGGACACCAGGTTCGGTGCGTCGGCAGGTTTGGCGTGGGTGAGCTCTCGGCGAATTCCCTTGGGGCGGCCCGTCGTTCCCGACGAGTACTGCAGCAGATCGCCCTCGATCTCGTCGTCGATGGGTGTGCTCGGCCGGTCCGCCACACACTCCGGGTAGCGCTGCCAGCCGTCGAGGTCGTCGTCGGCGATCAGCAGCAGGTCCGGCAGTGCGCCCAGCTCGGCCAACCCTTCGCAGACCTTGCGCGTCGCACGCGATCCGAGCATGGCCTTCGCGCCGCTGTTGTCGATGATGTAGGCCACCTCGGGCGGGGTGAGGTGGGTGCTGATCACGGTGTAGTACAGGCCGCTGCGGCGCGCGGCCCACATCGCCGTCGGCAGATGCTCGTTGTTCTCCATGAGCACCGCGACGGTGTCACCTTCGACCAGGCCGGCCTCGCGGAAGTGGTGAGCCAGCCGGTTGGCCCGCTCCTCCAGCTCCTTGAATGTGACGATCGTTCCGGCCGGATGGATGATGACGGCCGGCCTGTCGGGGGTGGCCTCGGCATGCTCGCGAATCTGCATGCGCCGACTCTACGACGTGGGATCTTGACAGGTGTCAAGTGGGTCCGGTGGGCCCACAGCGCATGGGCCCACACGCAAGTAGGGGACTGGGGAACGCGAAAGCCCCCGCCGGCGAGCGGGGGCTTCAGCGCAGAAAGTGAGTTCTAGTCGGCTTCGGCGAGGCGATGCTTGAGGGCGTCGAACTCGTCCTTGATGCCGGTGGGCAGCTTCTCGCCGACGAACTCGAACCACTCCTCGATCAGCGGCACCTCTTGGCGCCACTCATCGGCGTTCACCGCGAGCGCCAGGTCGACGTCAGCAGCATCGACATCGAGGCCCTCGAGGTCCATGTCCGCGGCGGTCGGCACGATGCCGATCGGCGTGCTCTTACCGTCGGCCTTGTGCTCGATGCGCTCGATGGCCCACTTGAGCACGCGGCTGTTCTCACCGAAGCCCGGCCACAGGAAGCGGCCGTCATCGCCACGGCGGAACCAGTTGACGAAGAACACCTTCGGCATCTTGGACTCGTCGGCGTTCTTGCCGATGTTGATCCAGTGCTGGAAGTAGTCACCCACGTTGTAGCCGAGGAACGGCAACATCGCCATCGGGTCGCGACGCACGGTGCCGACCTTGCCCTCTGCGGCGGCCGTCTGCTCGGAGCCGAGCGTGGCGCCGATGAACACACCGTGCTGCCAGTCGCGGGCCTCGGTGATCAGCGGCACCGTCGTCTTGCGGCGGCCACCGAACAGGATCGCCGAGATCGGCACACCCTGCGGATCGTCCCACTCGGGCGCCAGCGTCGGGCACTGCGAGATCGGGGTGCAGTAGCGGGAGTTCGGGTGGGCCGCCTTGGTTTCCGTCTCACGCAGAATCCAGTCGTTGCCCTTCCAGTCGATCAGGTGGTCGGGTTCGCCTTCCAGGCCTTCCCACCACACGTCGTTGTCGTCGGTCAGCGCGACGTTGGTGAAGACGGTGTTGCCCGCCTCGATCGTCTTCATCGCATTGGGGTTCGAGTCCCAGTTGGTGCCCGGCGCGACGCCGAAGAAGCCGAACTCCGGATTGACGGCGTACAGCCGGCCGTCCTTGCCGAACCGCATCCAGGCGATGTCGTCGCCGACGGTCTCTGCGCGCCAGCCGGGGATCGTCGGCTGCAGCATCGCCAGGTTGGTCTTGCCGCATGCCGACGGGAACGCCGCGGCGATGAAGTACGCCTTGTTCTCCGGCGAGATCAGCTTGAGGATCAGCATGTGCTCGGCCAGCCAGCCCTCGTCGTGGGCCATCGCCGACGCGATACGCAGCGAGTAGCACTTCTTGCCGAGCAGCGCGTTGCCGCCGTAACCCGAGCCGTAGCTCCAGATCTCGCGGGTCTCGGGGAAGTGGGTGATGTATTTCGTGTCGTTGCAGGGCCACGGCACGTCGGCCTGGCCGGCTTCCAGCGGCGCACCGACCGAGTGCAGACATTTGACGAAGAAGCCGTCGGTGCCCATCTTGTCCAGCGCCGCCTGGCCCATCCGGGTCATCGTGCGCATCGAGAGCACGACGTACTCCGAGTCGGTGAGCTCCACGCCGAGCTTGGGGTCTTCGGCGCCGAGCGGGCCCATGCAGAACGGCACCACGTACATGGTGCGGCCGCGCATGCAACCGCGGTACAGGTCCGTCATGATGCCGCGCATCTCGGTCGGGTCCATCCAGTTGTTGGTCGGACCCGCGTCGACCTCGCGCTCGCTGCAGATGTAGGTGCGCGACTCGACGCGCGCCACGTCGGACGGATCCGACAGCGCAAGATACGAGTTCGGCTTCTTCTTGTCGTCGAGCTTCCTGAAGGTGCCAGCCTCGACGAGTTGCGCCGTCAGCTTCGCAGCCTCTTCCTCGGACCCGTCGGCAAACACGACCCGGTCGGGCTGCGTGAGTTCGGCGACCTCCTGGACCCAGGCGAGCAGCCCCTCATGCTTCGTCGGTGCGGTGTCCAGACCTGGAATGGTCGCTGCGGTCATTGTGTGTCTCCTGCAATCTTGCTGCGTATGCGTTTCTGCCAGGACCCGGGACTGAGGAGCGTGTACCAATAAAAGACAGCGCGTCTCGGTCGTCCCTGTAATACAGAGGTTAACGCGGGTGACATACCCGCGGTAAATCGGATCTATGTCCGATCACTCACAGGAACGATTCAGAAGGCCCGCTCAGAAGGTATGTGCGCGGTGTATCGATTCAGCTCGTCGCGGTTTTTCCGTATAGCTCGGCCCGGACGGCGTCCACAGCCGCCAGCAGCGGGGGCAGCCGGCGGTCCCTGGCCTTAGCCGCCTTGGCCGTCTGCAGCGCGTGGTCGCGCAGTTCGGCGTCGATCTCGGCAACCCGACCGGCGGCGGTGGCGCCCTCCACCTCGTCGCGATGGGCGAGCTCGGAGGTAAGCGCCGTCTCGGCGACCAGGACCCGAGTGGCAACCCGTTCCTCCACCGCGGACCGCAACACGTTGACGGCGTCGCTGATCCAGCGGTCAAGCACCCCTCGATCGTGCAGCAGCCCGCGAATGCCGACCACCCACACCGTCAGCACCAGCCCGACGATGCCTCCTGCCGCAAGTCCCGCGACGGTCATCCCGGGTGCCAGCCCGGCGAACAGCCGGGTCACCACGAGCGCCACCCCAAGCCCGAAGCCGGCGCCCAGGATCATCATCAACTGGGTTTCCTGCCGACGCGACGTGAGTGGCGGTGCGGGGATCTCCGGTGTGGACGGCGATGCGGCGGCCGGCGGCACAGGTAGGCCCACCTCCGTCGCCACGTCCGTCAGCTGATCGGTGATGCCCTCCTCCACCTCGTCGACGACCTCGTGCATGCGGGCCCGCACACGCGATTCGAACGCGCCGATCTTGAGGCGGGTCAACTGTGCGGCGTCCTCGGCCAGTTCACTGCGCACGGACGTGCAGCGGTTACGGGCGAAGTGCCCCAGCTGCACACGGGCCTGCTGCAGTTGGCTGCGCAGCGCGATCGCGCGTTCGGACTTCGACAGCCGTCGGCGGCTCAGGATGTCGTCGCGCTTGGAGTGCAGTGCGCTCACCCGGGCCCGCCGGTCCGTTCCGTCACCGTCGGCCCGGTAGTGTGCGATGTCACCCAGCAGTCGGGTTTCCCACGCGCGCAGCCTGTTTCGGCGCGCGACATCGGGATCGGACAGCCGCTGCCGTAGCAGGCCGACGAGCTCGTCGATGCGGGGCGGACCCAGATCGGGGGCGGCCGCGGCACCCACCCACTGCACCTGGGCGTAGTTCGGCGCGCGTTGCGTCAGCAACTCACGATTTGCAGCCAGTACCTCGCGCCAGTGGCGGTGCGCATCGATCTTCGACACCACACCAATCACCAGGTCGGTGTGCCTGCTGGCCAAATCGATCAGCGCACAGTCGGATTCCGTCATCGGCGCGATCGCGGACACGGTGAAAACGACCGCCGCCGGAGCGTGCGCCGGGTGCAGGTCTTCGGATTCGACGAACGTGTGCTCGGGCAGCTGTTCTCGCAACGTTGCGATCAGGCTGGTGGTGCCGGCCAGCCACGGGCCCACCACCAACACGACGTCGCGGCCCTGAACACCGGGCGACGTCAGACCCGGTTCGATCGCGGCAACCACGGCGTCGGCCGCGGCGATCGGATCGCTGCGCTCCCCGGCCTGTGTATCGGTGCTCTCGCTGGTCACCGAGACCGCCCGAGCAAACGCAGAGAGCCTCGGCAGATATCGGCCGAATACCTCCGATGCGCGGCGTGGACCGGGCCGCAGCCGTACCGCCGCCAGTGCACGGCACGCCTGCGATGCGCGGCGGAATCGTCACCACGGTCGACGTGCATGCCGTCGGCCTCCACCGCCTCCACGGCGGCGCCCATCACGGCCAGCACCACGTCGTCGGTGACGAGGAAATCAGCTAGCTGTTGATCGCCGGATCGCATTGCAAGCGAGCATAATTCGTCGATCCCCGCGCGGACCCGCCGATACCGGATCGCCGCGCCGGACGCCGTCACCTGCGCGACCGCCTCATCGATCCGGCTTGTTCGGCGCAGCAACACCCGGACTGCTGCGAGGTCGGCGCCGCCTTCGACGGCCAGCACCGCGTGGGCGATACCGAACCGGTCCAGCGCGTCGAGCAGGCGATTCCTGATCTCCGATGACAGCGGATGCTCGGAGTGCACGAAGGCGTCGGTCGACGTGAGGTTCGCGGGGGCATCCACCAGCGTCTGCAATGCGGTCATCAGTTCGTCGTCCAGCTCGGCGCGGGCCAGCAGACCCACCACCGGCACGGTGGGCGCATCCGTCAGCGCGCGCAGGGCGGTGGCATGGCGCTGCGCGGTCGCCATGGGCCCGGCGTCACCGAACGCGCTCAGATCCGCCTTGTTCAAGATGACCACCGTCGGCCGGTCCGAACGGTTCGCCACGATCAGATCCTCTGGCTTGAGGGTTTCGGCGACGACGAGCACCGTGATGTCGGCGACGTCCGCCGTCACCGCAACGCCCGCGTCGGCCAGCGCGGCCGCCACCGTGCTCCGCCCGACACCACGACGACCGCACACGGCAACGCGTACCGGCGCACCGGACCGCCGAATGATCGGCGCCAACCGCGGATTGCGACTCTGCTCAGCGAATTGCGTCAAGACGTCAACGAAAATCTCAGCAGCCTCCATGTTCCCCACGGAATTCCACGGTCGGTGGCCCCGCTCCCCACCCACGATGCTGGCATCTCCACAGGCATGTCGCGAGCGGTAGTTGTGGCGGTTGGGGGTAAACCGGCAGCCCGCAGTCGAGGCCTAGCAGTCGAAGGCAACTGTTGGGTATCAATCTGTACCACGATGCGGGTACTCCCCCCTTTGTGAGCGACCATGGACGGATGCTTTCGGGTAGCGGGGGTGTGGGACTGCCGGCTCAGCCGGCCCCTGCCGAACTGCCGGCTCAGCCGGCCCCTGCCGAACTGCCGGCTCAGCCAGCCCCTGCCGAACTGCCGGCTCAGCCGGCGGATGTCGGGGCACCACCCCCGTCACATCTGCATCCCCGGGTGACCAGCTTCAGAACCCGCCGGACGACGCTGAGCAGTGCACAGCAGGCCACGTGGGACCGGCTCTGGCCTGAGTTGGGCATGCACGCCCGCGACGGCGACGGCCCGGTCCCCGCGTTGGACATCGAGGCGTGGTTCGGGCGCACGGCGCCGATCGTCGTCGAGATCGGCTGCGGAGCGGGCACCTCGACACTGGCGATGGCCCAGGCAGAACCGGACATCGATGTGGTTGCCGTCGAGGTCTACCGTCGCGGGCTGGCACAACTGCTGTCCGGTATCGACCGGGAACGCGTCCGTAATATCCGCCTGGTCCGCGGCGACGGCGTCGACGTCCTGCAGTACATGTTCGGGGCGGACTCGCTGACCGGGGTGCGGGTCTTCTTCCCCGACCCGTGGCCCAAGGCGCGCCACCACAAGCGCAGGCTGCTGCAGCCCGCGACCATGGCGCTGATCGCCGACCGGTTGCGGCCCGGCGGTGTGCTGCACGCCGCGACGGACCACATGGGTTACGCCGAACACATCGCCGAGGTGGGTGACGCCGAACCGCGGTTGCGCCGCGTGGGCGCCGAGGACGCCCTTCCCATATCGGTCGATCGGCCGGTGACGAAGTACGAGCGCAAGGCTCTCGCCGGCCCCGTCGTGACCGAACTGCTCTGGGAGAAGGCCGAATGAGCCTCACCGAAGACATGACACAGATCGCTGAGGTGTCCGACACACCCGCTGCGACCGGCCGGGTGCTGCTGGTCTGGGATGCGCCGAACCTGGACATGGGCCTCGGCTCGATCCTCGGCGGTCGCCCCACCGCGGCACACCGGCCCCGGTTCGACGCGCTGGGACGCTGGCTGCTGTCGCGCACAGCCGAGCTGTCGGCCACGCGGCCCGATGTCTCGCTGGAGCCCGAAGCGACGGTGTTCACGAACATCGCCCCTGGTAGCGCCGATGTGGTTCGACCTTGGGTGGAGGCATTGCGTAACGTCGGTTTCGCGGTGTTCGCGAAGCCGAAGATCGATGAGGACAGTGACGTCGACATCGACATGCTCAATCACATCGCGCTTCGCAGGAGTGAGGGACTGGCCGGTGTGCTGGTGGCTTCGGCCGACGGTCAGGCGTTCAAACAGCCGTTGGAGGAAATCGCCCGCGACGGCGTGCCTGTGCAGGTGCTCGGATTTCGCGAACATGCGAGCTGGGCGCTAGCGTCGGATACCTTGGTGTTCGTCGACCTGGAGGACATTCCTGGTGTTTTCCGGGAGCCATTGCCGCGGATCGGCCTCGATTCGCTGCCCGAACAGGGGGCTTGGCTGCAGCCGTTCCGGCCGCTGTCATCGCTACTGACCTCGCGCGTCAACAACTGAACCGCGCGACGTCGCGCCTTGAAGATTTGTAAGTGTTAGGAGCTTAGGTGTTCGCCTGGTGGGGTCGGATGGTGTACCGGTTTCGGTACTCCGTCATCGGCGTCATGGTTGCACTGTGTCTCGGTGGCGGCGTGTTCGGCATCAGTCTGGGCGAGAACGTCACGCAGAGCGGCTTCTATGACGAGGGCAGCCAGTCTGTCCATGCCTCGGTAACCGCCGACGAGGCTTACGGGCGTGACCGAACGAGCCACGTGGTGGCGATACTCACGCCGCCCGACGGCAAGAAGGTCGACGACCCCGAGTGGATGAAGAAGGTCACCGACGAGCTCAACCAGCTCGTCGCCGACCACGAGGACAAGATGGTCGGCTGGGTGGGCTGGCTGCGTGCCCCCGACAGCGACGACCCGACGGTCCAGCAGATGAAGACGTCGGACATGTCGACGACGTTCATCAGCGTCCCGCTCAAGGGCGATGACGACGACACGATCCTGAAGAACTACCAGGCGATCGAGCCCGACCTGCGCGAGGTCAACGACGGCAACATCCAGCTCGCCGGCCTGCAACCGCTGGCCAGCGAGCTCACCGGCACCATCGGCGAGGACCAGAAGCGCGCCGAGGTGGCCGCCATCCCGCTGGTCTGTGTCGTGCTGTTCTTCGTCTTCGGCGGCGTGGTCGCGGCCGCCCTTCCGGGCATCATCGGTGGTCTGACCATCGCGGGCGCACTTGGCATCATGCGGCTGCTCGCCGAGTTCATGCCGGTGCACTTCTTCGCCCAACCCGTGGTCACGCTCATGGGTCTCGGTATCGCGGTCGACTACGGCCTCTTCATGGTGAGCCGGTTCCGCGAGGAGATCGCCGAGGGCTACGACACCGAGGCTGCCGTACGCCGCTCGGTGATGACGTCGGGGCGCACCATCATGTTCTCGGCGGTCATCCTCGTGGCGTCCTCGGTGCCGCTGTTGCTGTTCCCGCAGGGCTTCCTGAAGTCGATCACCTACGCGATCATCGCGTCGGTCATGCTCGCGGCGATCCTGTCGATCACCGTGCTGCCGGCCGCGCTCGCCATTCTCGGCTCACGGGTCGACGCCCTCGGCGTGCGCTGGCTGATGAAGTTCGCCGAGCCGGACACCATCAGGTCCGACCCGGGCAACCCGCGCACCAATACGTTCGCGATCGCCTCGATCCCGACCGGCCTGCTGCTCCCGCCGGTGGGTATCGCGCTCGGACATTTGGCGCGCAAGCGCATCAGGGAGACCGGTGAGCAGGGCGCGCAGTTTGCGCTCATCGGCCTCACGCTCGGTTACATCACCCTGCTGGGCGGTCTCGCCTACGCCATCTCGGCTTCGAAGGACACCCTCGGCACCGCCCTCTACTGGGTGTTGATGGGCATCGTCATCTTCGTCGCCGTGGTTGTCTTCGGCGTCGTGCTCGCGCGCTATGTCCCGCTGGCCCGCACCCCGATCGTGTGGTGGCTGAATTGGCTCGCCGAGAAGACGCAGAAGACCAAGACGCGCGCCGAGGTCGAGAAGGGCTTCTGGGGCAAGCTCGTCAACGTCGTGATGAAGCGGCCCGTCGCCTTCGCCGCACCCATCGCGATCGCCATGATCGTGCTCGTCATCCCGCTGGGGCAGCTGGCGCTCGGCGGCATCAGCGAGAAGTACCTGCCGCCCGACAACTCGGTCCGCTCGGCGCAGGAGAACTTCGACAAGACCTTCCCCGGATTCCGCACCGAACCGCTGACGTTGGTGATCGAGAACACCGACGGCCAGCCGGTCACCGACCAGCAGGTCGCAGAGATCCGCAGTAAGGCCATGACGGTCCCCGGGTTCATCGAGCCCGATGGCGATCCCGCCAAGATGTGGCAGGCCCGCGGCGGGGAGTCCACCGATCCGTCCGTGCGCGTCATCCAGAACGGCTTGATCGACCGCAACGACGCCGCGAAGAAGGTCGACGAGCTGCGCTCGATCTCCCCGCCGCGCGGACTCACGATCTCCGTCGGCGGTACCCCCGCGCTGGAGCAGGACAGCATCCACGCCCTGTTCGACAAGCTGCCGTTGATGGTGACCATCCTGATCGTCACCACGACGATCCTGATGTTCCTGGCGTTCGGTTCGGTGGTGTTGCCGATCAAGGCCGCGGTGATGAGCGCGCTCACGCTCGGCTCCACGATGGGCGTGCTGACGTGGATGTTCGTCGACGGCCACGGCTCCGGCCTGATGAACTACACACCACAGCCGCTGATGGCTCCGATGATCGGTCTGATCATCGCGGTGATCTGGGGTCTGTCCACCGACTACGAAGTGTTCCTGGTGTCCCGAATGGTGGAGGCCCGCGAACGTGGCATGTCCACCGCCGAGGCGATCCGCATCGGTACAGCCACCACGGGCCGGCTGATCACCGGCGCCGCACTGGTTCTCGCGGTCGTCGCGGGTGCGTTCGTGTTCTCCGACCTCGTGATGATGAAGTACCTCGCGTTCGGCCTGCTGATCGCCCTGCTGCTGGACGCCACCATCGTCCGTATGTTCCTGGTGCCCGCGATCATGAAGCTGCTCGGCGACGACTGCTGGTGGGCACCGCGCTGGATGAAGCGGATCCAGGAACGCCTCGGCCTCGGTGAGACCGAGCTGCCCGACGAGCGCAGGCGGCCCGCGGTGCGCGAATCCGTCGAGAACCCCGAAGCTTTGGTGGGTGCGGGCGCACCGGCGCCCGCGCGTCCCCGCCCGCCTCACGATCCCACACATCCGGCGGCCGAGGGCGCATCGCGTCCCGGCGCTGCCAGCCGGGCCGCCGCGCCGCCACGGACGAATGCGCCATCGAGCACGGGGACGACGCGCATGCCGGCCGGACGCCCGCAGGCAGACGAACCGCAGACCACGCGCCTGTCGACCGCACGGGACGCGGTACGCAACGCCGTGCACAACGCCGCGTCCGCCACCCGCGGGGCCGCCGGTCCCCCGCCCCCGCGGGAAGAACGCGAGATCGAGTCGTGGCTCGGCGAACTGCGCGGCACCGGCGCGCCTGCCGGTCAGCCGGCGCCGCCGCCCAGCAGAAGGCCGGCCACCGAGGCACGGGGCCGCCCGTCGACCGCGTCCACCCGCAAGATGCCGGGTGCGGCCGCACCGGAAAGCCAGGGTCCGGTGCCCCCGCCGCAAGGCAGGGCGCAGCCTCAAGCGCAGCCCGACGACGCAGCGACGACCGCGATTCCCGCTCAACGCGCCGAGGATTCAGACACCGCCACCGAGAAGCTCAACGCCGCCGCCGAAGAGCAGCCGAAGCGGCGTGGCGGCGGAGTGAGCGCCGCGGATCTGCTGCGCCGCGAAGGGCGGATGTAGGGCGCGTCGGCGTGTGTAACCCCAGGGCGCGATTTCGCCTGAAATCTCGCCGTTCGGTTACACCCCGCGACGCGCGAAGGCGGTGGCGACCCGGCCGATGACGGCACCTTCGGTGTCCCGTTTGGTGACTCGTACGACGAGCCAGCCAAGGCCGGTGAGATCGTCATGCCGTCTGATGCCTTTGTTGAACACCTCGGGGTCGCTCCTGTGGTGGTCGCCTTCGTACTCGGCCGCCACCTTGATGTCCTCCCAGCCCATGTCGAGTTCGGCGACGAGTGTGCCGTAACCGTCGTACACGGGTATTTGTGTTGTGGGGCGGGGAAATTCGTTGCGGATGAGAACCAGGCGTAGCCACGTTTCCCGCGGCGATTCCGCGCCCGCGTCGACGAGTTCCAAAGGTTGCGTGCCTTCGGGATGCCGTGGCGGCCGCGATACCGATCGGCCAACAACTCGACATCGGCCATCTTCACGCGGGTCGCCCGGGCGAGCACGTCGATCGCGGCGACCGCCGAGTCGACCGGGTAACGACACGCGAGGTCGAGGGCGGTTCTCGCCGGATTGGTCACCTGCATACCGTCGACAACGCAGATCTCGTCGCTCTCGATGGAGTCAGCCCACGCGGTGACGCCTTCAGCACGCCTGCGATTGGTGTCGATGATCGCTGCGGGCGAGCTCGCGTCGATCCACCGCGCGCCATGCAACGCAGATGCCGACAGGCCAGCAAGAACGCCACGGCGTCGGGACCTCAGCCAAGCCGCCTTGGCCCGACTGACGGGGGTGACCGGCGTGTTCTTGTCCAGGTATAGGTCCTTGTGCAGCGCGATGAAATCGCGGCGCAGCGCGTGGCGCGTCAGCGCTCCGGCAGCCGTCGCTGCACTGCCCACAAAAGGTTGATTCATGGCCGGATTCTGCACAGGGACGCTGACATCCCAGCGTGTGTAACCCCAGGGCGCGATTCCGCTGTAAATCTCGCCGTCCGGTTACACCAGATCTAGTCCTTGCCGCTGTCCCCGATGTCATCCGGGGTCGCCTGGATGACGGCTTCGTCCCCGGTGGCCTGCGCGGCCTCCTCCGCCGCGGGATCCCTGGCGAGCAGCACCCTCGCCGCACTGTTGAGGAAGGCGACCGCGGGCACCGCGAGTAGTGCCCCGACGATGCCCGCCGTGATGCCACCCGCGGCGATGGCCAGCACGACAGCCAGCGGATGGATCGACACCGCACGACCCATCACCAGCGGCTGCAACACATGCCCCTCGAGCTGCTGGACGGCGATGATCAGGCCGAGGGTGATGAGTGCATAGATCAAGCCTTTGGCGATCAGCGCGACGATGACGGCCAGAAATCCGGCGACCACCGCACCGACCAGGGGGATGAACGCACCGAGAAACACCAGCGACGCCAACGGAAGTGCCAGCGGAATGCCCATGATGGCCAGGCCGGTGCCGATACCCACCGCGTCGACGAGCGCCACCAGGAACGTCGCGCGCACATAGCCGATGAGCGACCGGAACCCCGCCCGGCCGGCCTCATGGACGCGCGGCTGCACGTTCTCGGGGAAGATCTTCGTAAGAAACCCGAAGATGTTGCGGCCACCGTGCAGCAGGAAGATCAGGGTGAAAAGCACGAGCAGCGCGCCGGTGACGATTTCGGTGAGTGTCCCCGCCGTCGACAGCGCGCCGCTGGTCACCTTCTCCTGGTTGTCACGCAGCGCCTCGAGGGCGGTCTCGCGGGCCTGCTTGATCTGGTCGCCGCCGACATGCAGCGGGCCGCTGGACAGCCAGTTACCCAGACCCTCGATGCTCTGGCCGACCTGCTCGGCAAGGTCGGGCAAACCCTCGACGAACTGGCTGACGACGAAAGTGAGGATGCCGCCTACGACCGCGATACCAGACAGCAGCATCAATGCGACCGCGACGCCACGCGGAACGCCAAGGCGATCAAGGAAGTCGACCGCGGGCAACAGCAGCGCCGCCACCATCGTCGCCAGGGCGACCGGCACGACGATCAACTCGAGACGCTGGACCACCCAGAGCACCGCGACGACCGCGGCCCCGATGACCAGCAGCCGCCACGACCACGCCGCGGCCTTACGGACCAGCGGGCTGACCGCCTGGTCTGCGTCAGATAGACCCGCGGACATCCCGCCAGCGTAACGGCCCGCCCCGCGCAGACCCGGTATCTCGGGAAACCGCCACCTCACGCTTTACCCTGTAGGGCGTGTCGCACGACGCGCCGGCGCGCGAGTCCCGCGGTCAGGACCGCCCCGCGCGCGGCAAGTACTGGTGGCTGCGGTGGGCGATCATCGCCGTGGCCGTCGTCGTGCTGTCCGTCGAACTGACGCTGGTACGCGACCAGCTCGCCAACGCCTGGCGCAGCCTGTACTCCGCGAACTGGTGGTGGGTGCTGGCCGCGGTGGGCGCGGCGATGGCGTCGATGCACTTCTTCGGAGACATTCAGCGCAAGCTGCTGCGCTCGGCGTGCGTGCCCGTACACCAATGGCGCTCGCAGGCGGCGTTCTACGCGGGCAACTCGCTGAGCACCACGTTGCCCGGCGGCCCCGTGCTGTCGGCGACGTTCATCTACCGCCAGCAGCGCAGGTGGGGCGCCAGCCCGGTGATCGCGTCATGGCAGTTGGTGATGTCGGGTGCACTGCAAGTCATCAGCCTGACGCTGCTCGGGATCGGTAGCGCCTTCTTCCTTGGCGCGAAACACAATCCGTTCTCGTTGATCTTCACCCTCGCCGGGTTCATCATGTTGATCGTGCTGGCCCAGGCCGTCGCGTCGCGGCCGGACCTGCTCGACGGTATCGGGGTGCGAGTGCTGTCGTGGGTCAACTATGTGCGCGCCAAACCGGCGGACAAAGGGCTCGCCAAGTGGCGCGAAACCCTGGCCCAGCTCGAGTCGGTGAACCTGACCAGGCGCCAGCTCGGCGTGGCGTTCGTGTGGTCGATGATGACGCTCGTCACCGGTGTGGGCACGCTGCTCTTCGCGTGCTTCGCCGCAGGCGGAAAGCCGTCGCTGCTCGGTGTCGTGGTCGCCTACGTCGCCGCCCGCGCCGTCGGATCGATCCCGCTGATGCCCGGTGGGCTACTGGTGGTCGAGGCGGTGCTGGTGCCGGGCCTGGTCTCCAGCGGAATGACCTTGGCCTCAGCGATTTCCGCCATGCTCATCTATCGGATGATCAGCTGGATCTTCATCGCCGCCATCGGCTGGGTGGTGTTCTTCTTCATGTTCCGCACCGAGGCCGAGCTCGATCCCGACGCCGAACCCGACTCGTAGAAGGTAGTCACCTCGCCCATGCGAACCCTCGCTGTCCCTGCACTTTTCGCTGTCTCGCTGCTGCTGGCCGCCGGCTGCTCGTCCTCGTCCGCGCCACCGGCGCCGTCGACGACATCGACCTCCCCGACCACCAATGCCGGGCCGATCCGCGGGCCCGAACAGCCGGTGGTCACCCCGTTGATCGGCAGCGTGCTGGCCCCGCCGATCCCCGTGCCGGCGACCGATGGCCGCGTGCACCTGGCCTATGAGGTTCAGCTGACCAATGTGCTCTCCCAAGAGGTGACACTCACCTCGCTGGCCGCGCTGGACCGCGACATCTCGCTGCTCAAGCTGGTCGGCGAGCGGCTCGCCGACAGGACTCGCGTCGTCGGAAACCCTACGCCGACAACGAAAATCGGACCCGCGCAGACCGCCGTCGTTTGGCTCGACGTCGCGCTGGAGAAGGATGCCGCTGTACCGGAGCAGTTGGTGCACGCCATCAGCCTGTCGCTGCCCGACCCGAAGCCGCCGCTGTTCGGAGCGACCATGACCATCGACATCGCCCCGACGGCGGTAGAGTCCCGCAAGCCGATAGCGATCTCGCCGCCGCTGTCAGGACCGGACTGGCTGAACGGCGACGGCTGCTGCGGCACCAGCGCACACCGGATGGCGCTCAACCCGATCGACGGCCAACTGTGGGCCGCCGAGCGGTACGCGATCGACTATGTCCAGCTTCGGCCGGACGGAACGCTGTTCTCCGGTGACCGTTCGAAGCTGGACAGCTACTCCTACTTCGGCGCTGACATCCGCGCCGTATCCGACGGTCCGGTCATCGCGGCCGTCGACGGGATGCCCGAGCAGATCCCCGGTGCGAGCCCCACTGGACTGGAGTTGAACCAGTACGCCGGAAACCACATCGTCCAGGATCTCGGGAACGGCAACTATGCGCTGTACGCCCACATCAAGACGGGCGCGGTCAAAGTAGCAGTCGGCGACCGCCTCACCGCCGGCCAAGTGATCGGTGCGGTCGGCAACACCGGCAACAGCGATGCACCGCATCTGCACTTCCATGTCATGAGCTCACCGGATCCCTTGCGCTCGAACGGCCTTCCGTTCGTGTTCTCCAGATTCCGGCTCGACTCGAGGGTCTCCGAACCGGCGAGCAACCTGAATGTGCTGTTCGACGGTAAACCCGCACCGATGCAACCCGGATTCACCGCGCGTGACGAAAACAGCGTCATGCCAATGGAACTGGACGTGATGACCTATGACGATCGATAGCGCCGGACAGACCCGCCCCGCATTGACCGCGTTGGCGACCGACGTCGTCTGCGTCGTCGTCTTCTGCACGATCGGCCGGCGCAGTCACGCCGAAGGGTTGACCCTTTCCGGCATCGCCGAGACGGCCTGGCCCTTCCTGGTCGGCACGCTCACCGGCTGGCTGTTGTCGAGGGCCTGGCAGCGTCCGGCCGCACTGGTGCCCACCGGCGTGGCGGTGTGGTTGTGCACCGTGGTGGTGGGCATGCTGCTGCGCAAACTCACCTCCGCCGGAGTGGCACCGAGTTTCATTGTTGTGGCGTCACTTTCGACGGCCCTCCTGTTACTGGGCTGGCGTGCCGGGGTCGCCCTGCTCAGTCGCGGCTGACACGGTCAGGGTCGCGCGCAACCCGCCGAGCGGCCCGTCGCTCAGCTCGATGCTGCCGCGATGCAGCGCCGCCTGCTGCGCCACGAGCGCGAGGCCGAGCCCGGAGCCGCCCGGCGCCGCGGTGGTGCCGCGGGAGAATCGGCCGAGAACGGCCTTGTGCTCCTCGACGGGCAGACCGCGGCCGTTGTCGTCCACGATGATGACGATCTCGTCGCGCTCCCGCAGTGCCTCCAGCACGATCCGCGTCGCCTGGCCGTGCTGGATCGCGTTGCGCACCAGGTTGTCGACGGCCAGCCGCAGACCGCTCGGCCAGCCCCAGATGACACCGAGGTCGTCGTTCGCCTCGACGACGATCTCGACGTCATCGCGCAGGCGCATGTTCTCCCGGGCCACCCGGTCGAGCATGTCGGTGATGTCGATGAGTTCGCGATCTTCGGCCTGCGCCAGTTGACCTGACGCCAGTTGCCCCAGCGCGGTGATGATCGCCTCCACCCGTCGCTGTGCCCGGGACAGGTCGGCCACCACCTCGTCGCGCTCCTCGGCGGGGAGGTCGTGGATTCGCAGCGTGTCCAGATCGGCGCGCATCGCCGTCAGCGGCGTTCGCAACTCGTGGGCGGCGTTGGCCGCGAAATCCTGGGCGGCCTGCAGCGAGTTGGTGGTCGCCCGCTGCGCGGCCGTCAGTCGACTCAGCATCGCCGACATCGCCTCGGAGAGGTCTTCGGCTTCCCGCGCCCCATGCACCTTGGGCATCTCCTCGCTGCCCCGGCGCAACTGCTTGGTGTGTTCGGTCAGCTTGCGCAGCGGCCGGATCGCTGGGCCCGCCAGCATCCATCCCAGCAGCGCGGCGATCAGCACCGTGAGCAGGCCCGCCGCGGCGTACAGCGGAATTCTGGAGGCACTCAACAGGATGCTGTCGGCGCGGATACCGATCGACATCAAGACGCCGTCGGGCTGGTCGACGGGCAGCGTGCGTACCCGGTACTCGACCCCGTTGACTTCCACCGTGTCGGTGCCCGGCGGCAGCGGCGGCAACTGGAAGCCCCGCTGGAACACCACCTGTCCGGTGGATTCGGACCGTCCTGTCGTCAGCACTCCGCGGCGCGGATCCTGTAGCTGTTCGGGACGCATACTGGCGTCGATGATCGAATCGAGTCGGCGATCCAGTTGTGCCGCATCGTTATTCGCGAGAACCACCGACGTCGCGATCGTGAACACCGCGACCACCGCGGCCGCTGCGGCTGCCGACGCGACGGCAACTCTGGTGCGCAGCGACGCGGATCGCAGGAACCGCGGAAGTCTCACCCGCTACGGCTCGTCCCGCAGGACATAACCGATCCCGCGAACCGTGTGAATCACCCGAGGCAGGTCCTCGCGCTCGAGCTTGCGTCGCAGATAGGAGATGAAGACGTCGGCCACGTTCGTGTCGACGTCGAAGTCGTAACCCCACACCAGTTCGAGCAACCGCTGCCGGCTCAGCACGACGCCGGCGTTCTCGGCCAGCACGGCGAGCAGATCGAATTCGCGTTTGGTCAGATTGACCCGCTCACCGCCGGTGAACACCAGCCGTCGCGCGGTGTCGATCGTCAACGGGCCGACGGTCATCGTGTCGGATTGCTGGTCGGAATGGCCTGCCCGACGCAACAGCGCGTGCAGACGCGCGACCAATTCACCCAGATCGAACGGCTTCGTCAGATAGTCGTCAGCGCCGGCTTCCAGTCCCGCGATCCGGTCGTTGACGGTGTCCCGCGCGGACAACACACAGATCGGGATCTCGTTCCCGAGTGCGCGCAGCGCAGTCACGACGGCGACGCCGTCGAGTTCTGGCATTTGAACGTCGAGAACAAGCGCGTCGTGCGACTCATTCGATAACAGCCGCAAGGCCTCTTTGCCGGTCGCCGCGACCCGGACGTCAAACCCCGAATGGCGCAAACCTCGCGCAACCGAAGTTCTGACGTCCGGATCGTCGTCGACCATCAAGACGGTGCGGCCAGCGCCCTCCCCCTTGGATGGCTCCTGTTGCACCCGGACGCAGACTTAGCTGTCGGCGATGCCGTCGCCGTTGGTGTCGCCGCAGCGATTCTTCAGGTCGACGAGTGGCTGGCGGATACCGGTCAGGTCCGCCTTGGTCTGCGGATGCTGATCGAGGTACTGCTGAACGTCGTCGCGCACCTCATCGCGCGGCACGCCTTCGAGGCTGGTGAAGAACCAGTTCACGTCCGGATGCGCGAACAGGTAGGCAGACGTCGCCGCGGAGACACCCGAAGCCACGCCGGCCAGGTCGGCCGCGGTGCAGTTGGGCGGCGGAGGAGGCGGAGGAGGTGCCGGTTGCGCCGAAGCCAGAGGCATGGCGCCGAAGAACATCGCACCGGCGATCGCGCCGGTGCCCACCGCGCCAGCTACCGCACGTCGGGCAGTACGGGCCGAGAGCAACATGGACAAGCTCCTTCTTCGGAAGTGGAAAAGAGGTAACCATGGTCGGTTACCGACATCAAAAGCTAATCAGAATGTGCACAGACTTTCCTGCCTTGCGGCCAACGAATCTTAAGAAAGTCTGAATTCGCAGCTCAATCGCCTTACCAGCGAGAGCCGCGCGTCGGCCCAGGCTACGGCAAGCCTGCGATCGCTGCTCCGGGGAGCGATGTGGTGCCCTGCGAAACGGGGGACGCCGACGGCGACTGCGCCGGTGACCCCGTACCTGGGGTACCTGCAGCCGAGGAGCCTGGCTGGGCGCCTGGCAAACTCGGAAGGCCCGGTGCCGCCTGCTGGGCGGCCTGCATCAGACCCAACATCTGCGGCAGGGTCAGCGGAAGCTTGCACCGGCTCGACAGAGTCGCCAGCGGCTGCTGCAGCTGTTGCATGTCCTTGGCCGCTTGCGGGTTCGCATCGAAGTACGTCTTCACGGCGACGAGCGACTGCGGGCCACCCTGCTGTTTGGCGATACTCGTCAGCGCCTGGTTGGTCTGCGGATGCGTATCGAGGTAGTTGCCCGTCGACGTGGCGACCGAACCGATCGTCCTGGCGACTTCACTGGCCGCGCACGGGTCCGGCGCCGCCGTTGCTGACGGCATCGCCGGCGACGACGACACCGTCATCGCTACCACCGCGGCGCCGCCGACGGCGGAGGCCGCGAACGTGGCGAACAGCCCGCGGCGCGATGCAGCAGTGATGGATCTCATATGCACTCCTCATGGGTTTGCGAACGTTTCGGCGCACCCGAAACGCCCGCCATAGGCGGCACTCGATCCCCGACCGCAAAACCGGCCGAAACGGCCCACTACATAGTGCCACCGAGTCCGCGGGGCATACGAATTCAGCGACCGAAAACACACGTCATGGGCAACAGACGGACAGCCTGTAACCAGAATCGGGCGCGCACCGAAGAAGAGGGTTAGAGCTGCTTAAGGCGTTGCTGGCAGGATTCTCGCGGATCCTCGCTATAGCACACGCTGTTGTACGCTCACGCTAGCAACGCCGGGCCAAATGTCGTCGGCAGATCGACTCCGGGGGGAGAAAGCGGGGAGTTCGACATCCAGCAGTTCATGATGCGCTTGAGCAGCACCCTGCGCAGATTCCGCTGGGCGGTGTTCGCTGTATGGCTGCTTCTCCTGGTGCCATCGGTGTATCTCGCGCTGAACCAGTCCAGTCACCTCACCGGCGGGGGTTTTGAGGTCGAAGGCTCGCAGTCGCTGCGGGTCCAGCGCGAGCTCGAAGAGAACTTTCCTGACCAGGGCGCCTCACCGCTGGCATTGGTGGCCTCGCCGCGCGCCGACGCGTCGTTCGCCGACATGGACAACGCGGTCGCCTTCCTGGAACGCGCCGCGGCCGAGGTGCCCAGCGTGCGGGTGGTGCCCAATCGCCAGCAACCGGCGCCGCAACCCGACCGCCCCTACGTCGTCACGCTGCAGTTGGACTTCGACAACACCGGCGCGGTCGATGTCGCCAAGAAACTTCGCCAGAAGGTCGGTATCGACGGCGAGGAACCCGGTGAGATCGAGAACGGCAAGGTCAAGCTCTACGTCATCGGCCAGGGCGCGCTCGGTGCCGCGGCCACCCAGGCCACCAAACACGACATCGCTCAGGCCGAGAAGTGGAACCTTCCGATCGTCCTGATTGTTCTGCTCGCGGTGTTCGGGTCGCTGGCCGCCGCGGCGATGCCGCTGGTGCTCGGCATCTGCACCGTCGTCGTGACCATGGGACTGGTCTATCTGTTGTCGATGTTCACGACGATGTCGGTGTTTGTGACGTCGACGGTGTCGATGTTCGGCATCGCCGTGGCCATCGACTATTCGCTGTTCATCCTCATGCGCTTCCGCGAGGAGCTACGGTCGGGCCGCGATCCGGAACAAGCGGCCGACGCCGCCATGGCGACCTCCGGTCTGGCGGTGGTGCTTTCCGGCCTCACGGTGATCGCCTCGGTGACCGGTATCTACCTGATCCAAACGCCGGTGCTGGTCTCGATGGCCACCGGCGCGATCCTCGCGGTGGCCGTCGCGGTGCTGACGTCGACGACGCTGACGCCGGCCATCCTCGCGACGTTTGGCAAGGCAGCGGCCAAGCGCTCGTCGTACCTGCACTGGTCGCGGCGTCCGGAGACCACCCAGTCGCGGTTCTGGACCCGCTGGACGGGCTGGGTGATGCGGCGCCCGTGGATCGCGGCGCTCGGGGCGTCGGCGCTGCTGCTGACACTCGCCGCACCCGCGTTCTCGATGGTGCTCGGCAACAGCATGCAGCGTCAGTTCGAGCCGACCCACGAGATCCGGGGCGGGGTGAACGCCGCGGCCGAGGCGCTCGGGCCCGGCGCGCTCGGACCGGTCCGGGTGTTGGTCAGCTTCCCCGACGGCAACGCGGCATCAGCGCCCTCCAAACAACCCTTGCTGGACTCGATGCGCCAGCGAATGGCCCAGGGGCCCAACGTTGTTTCGGTGGCGCCCGCGGTGTTCGGCGAGGATTACCGGCACGCGCTGCTGTCCGCGGTGCTCTCGGTGGACCCGGAGGACATGGGTGCCCGCGAAACCGTCGACTGGATGCGCGCGGAGCTGCCGTCGACGCCGGGGCTCGGCGACGCCCGCATCGACGTCGGCGGTCCGACGGCACTGATCAAGGACTTCGACGACCAGGTGTCGGCCAAACAGCCGCTGGTGTTCGCGTTCGTCGCGCTGATCGCGTTTGTAATGCTGTTGATCGCCATCCGGTCGGTGTTCCTGGCGCTCAAGGGTGTGTTGATGACCGTGCTGTCGGTCGCGGCGGCCTACGGCAGCCTGGTGGCCGTCTTCCAATGGGGCTGGCTGGAGTCACTGGGCTTCGAACCGATCTCGTCGCTGGACAGCACGATCCCGCCGCTGGTCCTGGCGATGACGTTCGGCCTTTCGATGGACTACGAGATCTTCCTGCTGACCCGCATCAGGGAGCGCTTCCTGCAGACCGGCAACACCCGCGACGCCGTCGCGTACGGCGTGAGCACCAGCGCGCGCACGATCACCAGCGCCGCGCTGATCATGATCGCGGTGTTCATCGGGTTCGCGTTCGCGGGCATGCCGCTGGTCGCCCAGCTCGGCGTCGCCTGCGCGGTGGCCATCGCCGTCGACGCCACGGTGGTTCGCCTCGTGCTGGTGCCGGCGCTGATGGCGATGTTCGACGAGTGGAACTGGTGGCTGCCGCGCTGGCTGGACCGCATCCTGCCGGAGGTCGACTTCGAGAAGCCGCTGCCCAAGATCGACCTTCCCGACCTCATCATCATCCCCGACGACCTCTCGTCTCTCGGTCCTACCGGTTCGGAACTGCGCATGGTGGTCAAGTCGGCGGCCAAGCTGAAAAACCTTGCGCCCCAAGCCGTTACCGTCGCCGATCCGCTGGCGTTCAGCGGCTGTATGCCCGCCAAGCAGTTGCGCAGCGCCGACCGACTCAACGGCACGCACCGCAACGGCGCAGGCGGCAAGGCGGTGCTCACCGCAGAGCTTCCGGTGCATCCGGTGACGATGTGGCGGGGCCGGCTGTCGGTGGCGCTGGACGCGCTGAGCGAAGCGTCCGCCTTCGAGCGGGCACCCATGGAGCGGCGCAGCCCGGTCGAGACCACGAATGTGCAACTGCCGACGGGCGATCGCCTGCAGATCCCGACGGGCGCCGAGACGCTGCGACTGCAGAGCTACCTCATCATGTGCCGAAACAGCACCCGGGACTACGCAGAGTTTGCCGAACTCGCCGACGCGATGGAGACTCGTACGGCCGCAAGCGTGCTGGCCGGCATGGACCGGTACTACTGTGGACAGGATTCGAGAAAACAATGGGTGGCCACCCAGTTGGTACGCCGACTGGCCGACCCCCAACCGTCAGACGAGCACGACACCCGCATGTCGGGCCCGCAGGCGGAGGCCGATTGGGCCAGGGTGAAGGAACGCTGCCTTTCGGTGGCGGTGGCCATGCTGGAGGAGGCGAGGTGACGGTGACTCCCGACGTCCGGGGCACCTCGCGCCGCGAGCCTGCCTCGCCCGATCCCGCGCCAGGACGCCGTCCACCGGTGGATGACCGGCCCGTCGAGTTCTGGCCTACATCCGCGATCCGCGCGGCGCTGGAGACCGACGACCTCGCGGTGTGGCAGCGCATCGTGGCGGCCATCAAACGTGACCCGTTCGGCCGGACCGCACGCCAGGTCGAGGAAGTTCTGCAGACCGCCCGTCCGTACGGAGTCTCCAAGGCGCTCGCCGAGGTGCTGCACCGCACCCGCGAACATCTCGAGGCCAACGAGCGCGCCGAGGTCGCGCGCCATATCCAGACGATGCTCGACAGGTCGGGTCTGGGCCAGCAGGAGTTCGCCTCGCGCATCGGTGTGCCCAACGACGATTTCACGTCCTACCTCCGCGGTGAAACGAGTCCGTCCGCGTCGCTGATGGTGCGCATGCGCAAGCTTTCCGATCGATTCGCCAAGATGCGTTCGACCCGCCGCGAGGGCCACGACTGAAGACCTAGGCTGGCGGCATGAACAGCGCCAACAAAGCCGCCATCAGCCTCACCACCGGACTCGAAGATGCCGAGAAAGTCACCGTCGCATTTCTGGTCGCCGTCGGTGCCGCCGAGAGCGGACGGCCGACGCTGATGTTCCTCACCAAGGAGGCCGTCCGTCTGATGGTGCCCGGCGTCGGCGTGGGCACGGCCTGCGACGGCTGCCCACCCCTGGAAGAGCTGATGGAGCGCTACACGAAAGCCGGCGGCCGCTATCTGGTCTGCCCGATCTGCATCAAGTCCAAGCAACTCGACGCCGACAACTTCATCGACGGCGCCGAACCCGGAGGCACCGTTCAACTCTGGGAATGGATCGGCGACGGCGCGACCACGTTCAGCTACTAGCCGCCGATGGATATCGAGCGCATTCTCCGCCAGACCCGAAGTGTGGCGATCGTCGGCGTTTCCGATGACCCGATGCGGCCCAGTCACGGTGTTTGGCAATATCTGAAGGCAGCCAGTGACTACGAGCTGTACCTGGTCAATCCGACGATCAGCGAGATCGACGGCGACAAGGTCTATCCGTCGCTCGCGGACCTTCCCGCGGTTCCGGACATGGTCGACGTGTTCCGTCGCCGCGAACATCTGCACTCCGTGCTGACCGAGACGATTGCCGTCGGCGCCAAAACGCTTTGGCTGCAACAGGGTCTATGGGATGACGAGGTCGCCCGCGACGGTGCCGCCGCCGGACTCGAGGTCGTCATGGACCGCTGCCTGAAGGTGGACCACGCGAATCTGCTCGGCTAGCGGGAGTGAATCGGCGACACGTCGTCGACCAGCCAGCGGCCGTCCTGCTTGGACAGCCGGACCCGCAACGCGAGCACCGCGGTGTCGGGTGGGGTGCCCGGTGAGCTCTGCGACCCGTGCAGTATCACGGCGACGCTGGCGGCCGCGGGACCGATCGCCTCGACGCCCGCTGACACGGTACTGGCCGTCGCCGAGACGTTGCGGCTGGCCAAATCCTTTGCCACAGAGTCGAATTCCTTCTTGAACTCCGCTGCGGCCTGTGACGACATCATCGCGGTGGCCCGGTCGATCGACGCGGTGGGGCTCTGCGGGGTGAAGGTCGCCGACGCCTCCGAGACGCTGCTGGCGATGTCGACCACTTCTGCGGTGTCGTTTTCCAGGTTGCGGTCGGGCACCGACCAGTTCAGGTAGGCGACGACGACGGCCGCCGCCAGTGCCGCCGCCGCCGTGCCTGCCACCGCGAGTCGCAGCCTCGGCCCGTCGTCATCCGTGCCGACGGTGACCCCGTCCCTGCGAGCCAGCACGACGTTGATCACGACGCCTTCGACGATGAGCAGACACAGCACCGAACAGACCGAAACCCACCACAGCGGCCAGCCGAGCGCGACGCCTATGTAGAGCAACGCGGCGATCGCGGCCAGCGGCGCCGCCACGTCGAACGCACCGATGCGCCAGGCGGTCCTCATCGGACCGACTCCAGCCGGGAGATCATCGGCTTGCCGTCCACGTCGGCGACGTCGAGCCGCAGCGTCCAGCGAACCGTCTGGGGCTTCTCGTTGCCCGCGTTCTCACTGACCGACGTCGCGATCACCATCACGGTGTCGGTGCGTGAGGCGAACACCGAAACATCGGAGGCGGGCGGCGGGCCCTGTGCGCCCGGCTCTTCGTGGTGCACGTACTCGACAGCGACCGAGTCGACCTGGCCGGTGGTGCGGGCCTGCAGCTTCTGCACCAAATCGCGGTACGGCTTGATCGAAGCGTCGAAGTCGGCGTTGAGCTGTCCGACGGTGCCCTCGTGTAGCTGGGCCAGGCTGGCCTCGACGGTGTCGGAGTTCATGTTGATGAGCACGGTGGTCCAGTCGGCGGCGGCCTCCATGGCCTGCGTGCGGTAGCGCAGTTCGGCGGCGTCGCTGCGGTGCTGCGTCCAGATCAGCGCGGCGAGCACGACCGCGGCGATGGCGATCACGCCGACCACCGCCGAGCCGATGCCATATCCGGAGATCGCGGAATCGTGCTCGTTGGCATCCGGCTCGTCGTCGGGCATGCGCGTGAGGGTACCGGGCGGCAGCGATCACGATCGCCACGCTGCCGCGACGACCGGTCTGGCAGTCTGGTGGGGTGACAGTTGAAGCTATTCGCTCGGGTATCGACCTGAGCCACGTCGACTCTGACGCCCGTCCCCAGGACGACCTGTTCGGCCACGTCAATGGCCGCTGGTTGACCGAGTACGAGATGCCAGGTGACCGTGCCACCGACGGCGCGTTCCGGTCGTTGTACGACCGGGCCGAGGAGCAGGTCCGCGACCTGATCACCGGAGCCGCCTCGGCGGCGACATCGAACGGGGTGGCCGCAACACCGGCGAACGGTACCGACGAGCAGCGCATCGGGGACCTGTACGCCAGCTTCATGGACGAGCCGGCGGTCGCCGAACGCGGTGTGCAACCGCTGCTCGACGAGTTGGCAGCGATCGACGCCGCGGATACTCCCGAGGCCCTGGCAGCGGTCCTCGGCGCGCTGCAGCGCACCGGCGTCGGCGGCGGGACGGGAATCTACGTCGACACCGATTCCAAGGACTCCACCCGCTATCTGGTGCATATGAGCCAGTCCGGCCTCGGCCTGCCCGACGAGTCGTACTACCGCGACGAGCAGCACGCCGACATTCTCGCCGCCTATCCGCGGCACATCGCAGCGATGTTCGGACTCGTCTACGGCGAGGAACCCCAGCCGAACGAATGGCAGGCCACCGCCGAACGCATCGTCGCGCTGGAAACCAAGCTGGCCGCCGCGCACTGGGACGTCGTCAAGCGCCGCGACGCCGACCTGACCTACAACCTGCGTACCTTCACCGACCTGCTCACCGAGGCGCCCGGCTTCGACTGGGCCGGGTGGGTGGCCGCGCTTGGTGCCACCCCTGACAAGGTGGCCGAAGTCTCCGAAGTTGTGGTGCGCCAACCCGATTACTTGACGGCCTTCGCCGCGGCGTGGTCCGCCTTCGATCTAGCGGACTGGAAGGCGTGGCTGCGCTGGCGGCTCATCCACGCCCGCGCGTTCCTGCTGACCGACGAGTTGGTCGCCGAGGACTTCGAGTTCTACGGCCGCAAACTCTCGGGCACCGAAGAGCTGCGCGATCGCTGGAAGCGCGGAGTGTCGGTCGTCGAGAGTCTGATGGGTGACGCGGTCGGAAGGCTCTACGTCGAACGGCATTTTCCGCCGCTGGCCAAGGCCAGGATGGACGAGCTGGTCGCCAACCTGCGCGAGGCGTACCGGGTCAGCATCAACTCGCTGGCGTGGATGACGCCGCAGACGCGCGAGAAGGCGCTCGCCAAGCTCGACAAGTTCACCCCGAAGATCGGTTATCCGGCCAAGTGGCGCGACTATTCGGCGCTGGTGATCAAGCGTGACGATCTGTACGGCAACTACCTACGTGGCTACGCCGTGGAATACGACCGGGATCTGGCCAAGCTCGGTGGGCCCGTCGACCGTGACGAGTGGTTCATGACGCCGCAGACCGTGAACGCCTACTACAACCCCGGCATGAACGAGATCGTCTTTCCCGCCGCGATTCTGCAGCCCCCCTTCTTCGATGCCGATGCTGACGACGCCGCCAACTACGGCGGGATCGGTGCGGTGATCGGTCACGAGATCGGTCACGGCTTCGACGACCAGGGATCCAAGTACGACGGCGACGGGAACCTGGTCGACTGGTGGACCGACGACGATCGCGCCGAGTTCGGCACGCGGACAGAGGCTTTGATCGAGCAGTACGACAAGTACGTGCCCAGGGCGCTCAGCAACGGCCATCATGTGAACGGCGCATTCACCGTCGGCGAGAACATCGGCGACCTGGGTGGCCTTTCGATCGCGCTGCTCGCCTACCAGCTCTCGCTCAAGGGCGAGCCGTCGCCGGTGATCGACGGACTGACCGGTGAGCAACGGGTGTTCTTTGGCTGGGCCCAGGTGTGGCGCACGAAGTCGCGTGACGCCGAAGCCATTCGGCGGCTTGCGATCGATCCGCACTCGCCGCCGGAGTTTCGCTGCAACGGCGTCGTCCGTAACCTGGACGCATTCTACGAGGCGTTCGACGTCAACCAGTCAGACGAGCTGTACCTGGCACCGCAAGAGCGCGTGCGGATCTGGAGCTAGTCGCAGCACGCAAGAGGCCCCGACATTGTCGGGGCCTTTCGCGTTGGTGCTTTAGAACATCTGCCAATCGGAGGCGCCGTCCGGTTTGTTGTAGATCCCGGTGGAGTTCTTGATGACAACAGGGTCGCCACTACCGAAGTTGTCGTAGAACCACTGCGCGTTGGCCGGGCTCAGGTTGATACAGCCGTGGCTGACGTTGCTGTTGCCCTGCGCCCCGGTGGACCACGGCGCGCTGTGAACGAAGATGCCGCTGTTGTCTATTCGCACGGCGTCCTGCACCTTGAGCTTGTAGCCCTCGGCAGAACTGACGGGCACTCCGTAGGTCGACGAGTCCATCACGATGTCGGCGAACTTCTCCAGCACGTAGTAGGTGCCGTTCTTGGTCTCGTAGCCCTCCTTGCCCATGGAGACAGGGAAGGTCTTCTCCACCTCACCGTTTCGCACGATCGTCATTTCATGCGTGGCGTTGTCGACGGTCGCGACCAACTGCTCGGGGACGGTGAAGCTCGACTTGGTGCCCGCGGCGTCGATGTAGACGGTGGTACCGGCCGGCCAGAAGTCCTGCGGCCGCCACCGCAGCTGCGTGTCGGTGGTCCAGTAGAACCGGCCGGGAACGGGCGGCACCGACGTGATGTGCACCGCGTCCTGGGCCATCTGCCGATTGGCGATGGGCCGCTGGAAGTTGATGTAGATCGGCTTGGCGGCGCCGGCGATCGAACCGTTGGTCGGATTGAACGACGGCGGCAGGAACGGCGGTTCCCCGACGAACGGCGTCGGGTTCTGCCCTTCCGGCGTCCCCTCGGGGATCGCCATCGGCTGGGGCTGCCCAAAGAGCGGTGGCGGGGCCGGCGGCAGAGGCGCACCGAATGGAGCCGGTGCGGGCGGTCCGGGTGGGAAGGCGGCCGGGGCCGCAGGCGGTGCCGGAGGCAGCCCGGGCGCGGGTGCCACTGCGGCGGCCGGATCGACCGGCGCGGGCGGTGGTGGCGGCGGAACGCCAGGTTGAGCCAGTGCTGATGGGGTGCTCAGCACCATCCCGCCGACGAGTCCGGCCGCCAGCACGGCGGAGAATAGGCGCCTCAATTTCGGCTGCCGCATACGTGACCTCCCAGTCGCATAACTTCGTCTAGTGTGGCACAGCGCGTCGGGCGGTCTTTGAAATCTGCATGTCGCCAGAACCCCGACCGTCACGCCACCAATGACGTTGACCTGCTGTGTTCATCCGCCTGAGGCGGTCGAACGTTACGTCAGGAACGCACCAACCGGGCGATGGCAGCGGATGCCTCGGCCAGCTTGGCGTCCGCCTCGTCCCCGCCCTCGGCCACGGCCTGGGTGACGCAGTGCCCCAGGTGCTCGTCGAGCAGTCCGAGCGCGACGGACTGCAGTGCACTGTTGACGGCGCTGATCTGGGTGAGCACGTCAATGCAGTACTTGTCCTCGTCGATCATCTTCGCGATGCCGCGAACCTGACCTTCGATCCTGCGCAGGCGTTTGGCGTAGTTCTCCTTCTGGGCCGAATAGCCATGCGCCCCGGAGTCGCCCACGGTGACCTCGTCAGCCATTTCCCCCACCTTTCAGCATCTGGTTCATCTGGGCGATCTCGGCCTGCTGGGTGTCGATCATCGTCTGGGCCATGCGCTTGACGTCCTCGTTCTGACCGTTGGCGACCTCGGCCTTGGCCATCTCGATCGCGCCCTGGTGGTGGCTGATCATCGACTGCAGCCACAGTGTGTCGAACTCCGTACCGCGTAGCGACTGGAGTTTCGTCATCGTGGCCTCGTCGACCATCCCCGCCATCGCGCCGTGGCCGCCGTGTGCTCCGTGTTCCCCCTGGGACGCGTCATCGTCTGGATTTTCATCCCACTGCACAAGGAACACCCGCAATGCCTTGATCTCGGGCTCCTGCTCGGCGGAGATCTTGGCGGCCAACGCGATGACGTCGGCATTGGTCGAGCGGTCCGGCACCATGGCGGCCAGCTCGATCGCCTGCTCATGATGGGGAATCATGTTGGTCGCAAACGCGTGGTCGTCGGCGTTGAAGCCGGGGGGCTGGGCGGTGCCGACCGGTTCGTCCGCCTGGTGCGTCTCGGTGTGGTCGCTGGACCCCGAGCACGAGGTGAGAAACAAAGCGGCGAAGATGGCTATGAAGACGGCAGCGAGGCGTGTGGTGCGAAGCGACATGAGATCAGAGTACCGCATACCCCTGTGGGGTATCCAAAAGAGTTTGTCCGGTGAAAAGCCGAAGGCATACTGCTCTCATGCCCTCACAGCCCACGACCGACTCTCCCCGCGCAAGCGGCTCGTCGACGCCCGACATCAAACCACGGAGCCGCGACGTCACCGACGGCCTCGAGAAGACCGCCGCCCGCGGCATGCTGCGCGCTGTCGGCATGGGCGACGACGACTGGGCCAAACCGCAGATCGGCGTCGGATCGTCGTGGAACGAGATCACCCCGTGCAACATGTCGCTGCAACGGCTCGCGCAGTCGGTGAAGCGCGGCGTCCACTCCGCCGGCGGCTATCCGCTGGAGTTCGGCACGATCTCGGTGTCGGACGGCATTTCGATGGGCCACGAAGGCATGCACTTCTCGCTGGTGTCGCGCGAGGTCATCGCCGACAGCGTCGAGACCGTCATGCAGGCCGAGCGCCTCGACGGATCGGTGCTGCTCGCCGGCTGCGACAAGTCGATCCCCGGCATGCTGATGGCCGCCGCGCGGCTGAACCTGGCGAGCGTCTTCCTCTACAACGGTTCGATCATGCCGGGCGTCGCGAAGCTCACCGACGGCAGCGAGAAAGAAGTCACGATCATCGACGCATTCGAGGCGGTGGGCGCCTGCGCCCGCGGCCTGATGTCGCGCGAGGACGTCGACATCATCGAGCGTGCGATCTGTCCCGGCGAGGGCGCGTGCGGCGGTATGTACACCGCCAACACCATGGCGTCGGCCGCCGAGGCACTGGGCATGTCCCTGCCGGGCAGCGCTTCGCCGGTGGCGATCGACTCGCGCCGCGACGAATATGCCCGTCGGTCGGGTGAGGCCGTCGTGGAGATGCTGCGTCGCGGTATCACCACCAGCGACATCCTCACCATCGAGGCCTTCGAGAACGCCATCGCCGTGGTGATGGCGTTCGGTGGATCCACCAATGCGGTGCTGCACCTGCTGGCGATCGCGTCGGAAGCAGGGGTCAAGCTCACGCTGGCGGACTTCACCCGCATCGGACAGAAAGTTCCGCATCTCGCCGACGTCAAGCCGTTCGGCCGCCACGTGATGAAGCACGTCGACGAGATCGGCGGCGTGCCGGTGGTAATGAAGGCGTTGCTGGATGCCGGTCTGCTGCACGGGGATTGCCTGACGGTCACCGGTGAGACCATGGCCGAGAACCTGGCCCACATCGAGCCGCCGGACCCGGACGGCAAGGTGTTGCGCGCGATGAACAATCCGATCCACCCGACCGGCGGCATCTCGATCCTGCACGGATCGCTGGCACCCGAAGGTGCGGTGGTCAAGTCGGCCGGCTTCGACTCCGACGTGTTCGAGGGCACTGCAAGGGTTTTCGAGCGCGAGCGGGCCGCGCTCGATGCGCTCGAGGACGGCACGATCACCAACGGCGACGTCGTGGTCATCCGCTACGAGGGACCCAAGGGCGGCCCCGGCATGCGCGAGATGCTCGCCATCACCGGCGCCATCAAGGGTGCGGGCCTCGGCAAGGACGTGCTCTTGATGACCGACGGCCGGTTCTCCGGCGGCACCACGGGCCTGTGTGTGGGACACATCGCGCCCGAGGCGGTCGACGGCGGGCCCATCGCGTTCCTCAGGGACGGCGACAAGATCCGCCTCGATGTTGCGAACGGCACGCTCGACGTGCTGGTCGACAAGGACGAATTCGAGTCGCGCAAGGCCGGCTTCCAGCCACTGCCGCCCGTCTACAAGACCGGGGTGCTGGCCAAGTACACCAAGCTGGTCGGCTCGGCGGCCGGCGGCGCGGTCTGCAGCTGACCCGGCGTCGAATGAGCCCTCCTCACGTCACCATGCGGTCGATCCGCTGCAGTGCCACCGCGCACACCGACAGGTAGGCCGGCGCCCACCACGGGACTGCGAACGTCAACCGTGTTCCACCGTCGGCGGCTCGCACCTCATGCCGCGTGGCGCGTACGCCGGCCACCTCCCACGCCCAGTGGTGACCCTGTGCGAACTCTGTGATCGCGAACGGCAGCGCGATTCCGAACGGGGTCCACACTTTGCCCCGCGAACCCAACTTCATCGGCCCGATCTCCGCCAGCTCGGCCCGCTGAATCGACGGGCCCCATTGCGGCCACAGGTCAAGGTCGACAAGAACGTTCCACACCGCCTCAGGCGGCGCCGGAATATGCCGTTCGACGGTCGGCATGCGCTGCCGGAGGCCAAAGTCCATTAGCGGTCTGTGCCCCGATGGCGAAGTACTAAACGAGCGCTGGCTAGCGCGGGGGCGGTGGCGGCGGGTCTGTGGGCGTCACCGAGATCGGCAGCGAGTGCACTCCTGCTCCCTCGCCCGGGCATCCGACGCCCTCGACGGTGATGGTTCGCTGACCGAAGAAGCTGCCATCGGGCCGCGGGATCAGGTAGTCCGACCGCACGGATTGCACTGCGCTGTCGGGATTCATGCGTTCGCACAGGTACGGATAGTCGCTGCTCGTTTCCCAGCGGTCGTTGTTCCACCGGTACTCGAAAACCGGTGGGGCGCCGGGGTCGCGGGACAGATCGTCCGAGTTGTCCATAGTGACAACGCAGCCGTTCACGTCGCAGTTGGCGGTGTATTCAACGAGGAAAGTCTTGGACTGCATGGGCGTCGGCGCACCGTTGAAGGTCTGCTGCGCGAAGTCGACGGACACGTTGTACCACCCGTACAGCAGCGGGGGCGCGGGTCTGGGCGTCGCCTGGGCTACTGGTGCCGCAAGCAACGCGGCACATGCTCCGATTGCGCTGATGGCTCGTGTCCTGGACATACCTGTGTCAATAACACACCCGGATGTCATGCATCTGCGAATTGGGCATACACCGCGGGCAGGAAGCCGGCCAGGTGGTTCATCTCCTGAGCGCAGTGCACGAGAAGATCGCGCGGATCGGGAAGCTGATGGGCGGCGACGGGCCGAATCACCGCGTCAGCCAACATATTTCCTTTCCGCAGGCCGATGTGTGGGCCGCCCATCCAGAATCGGGATCGCATCTCCGCGCCGTCGGCGGTGGCGCGTATGTGGTGGACGAACCAGCCGATGTCGACGGGCACCTCCGCCGATCCCAGCCGTGCGCACACCGCGACGTCTGAGCCGAGGCGAGTCGGTTCGAGACCGATCACCTGCGGTTCGACGAACTGGATCGCGGCTTTGGCGTACGACGATCCGAGGTACTCCTCGATCAACGACGTCCGGCCGACCCAGCTGCCGTCACCGCCATCGTCGGACCAGCCGCGCCGACGCATGCGCGCGCGGATGCCACAGTTTGTAGCGCGTCGTCTCGCTGCCGTGCCAACCGAACCACCAGTCCCACATGGCGGGCGTGACGCCGGGCATCTCGGTGCGCACCGACACCTGGAAGCCCCCGCCGCGCAGCTGACCGAATCCGTTCTCGGTCTGCTGGTAGCCCTCGTCGAGAATCGTTCCCGCGGAATCGAATCCGAGCAGCGTCTGGTCGGCCTGGGGTCCATGCTCCAGCGCGACGACCACATGCCTTGGCAGGTCGGCCATTTCGGGATTGAAGTACGTGCCCCACGGGGTGTCACCGTCGGCATCGCGATAACCGAGGTAGGCGCTCATCAGGCCCGTCCCATCCATGGGTAGAAGCGGCCGTCGGGATCGTATGCGGCCCGGGCGTTGTCCAGCCGTGCCATGGCCTCGTCGGTGGCGAACTTCGCAGGACGCTGTCCGAGATTCTCGTCGGCCAACTGGATTCCGGTGGCCAGATGCGCCATCTCGGCCATGTTGTCCCGCGGCCAGTTGACGTACTTGTCGTCGTCGGTCTCGTCCATCCAACCCCCGTAGAGCGCCAGGTAGATCTCGGCCTCGATGCTGTAGGCCATGTCCTGCCGGGCCGGTGACGGTCCCCAGTTGAGCCACAGGAAATGCGCGGGGTGCGGCGGGAGGGTGTCGAGGATCCGACGAATGCCGGGCATCAGGTCCGCCGCCGGCGCCGAGGTCCACATGTTGTCTGCGGAGTAGCGGTGATCTTCCAGATAGTTGCCCATCACCGCGGTGTACCAAGTGGGCAGATCCGTTGGTGCATAAGGAACTTTGACCAGTGCCTTATCGATGGCCGGGCAGGTGCCCAACAGGGCGAGCGCTTCCTCGGCTTCGGCCTCGGTGTCCGCGAACACCGGCGACGCGAGCAAGATCGCGGGGCCGTCGATCCCGGCGTCCCGCACGGTTCTGGTGGCGACGATCTGCAGTTCCACCCTGCGGTCCACGTCGGCACTGATGTCACGCGCCCAGGTGAACACTTCCTCGGCGCAGTCGAACGGATAGGCGTACAGGCTCATGCCGCAGACGGCCGGCTTCGGGTACAGCTTGAGATGAAAGGCCGTGACGACCGCGAAGAAGCCTGGACCGGCACCTCGCGCCGACCAGTACAGGTCGGGGTGATTCTCGGCGTCGATGTAAAGCTTCTCGCCGTCGGCGGTGATGACGTCCAGACCGATCACGCTTTCGCACGCCGGTCCGTAGACACGACTGTTCCAGCCGTATCCGCCCTGAAGCAGGTACCCGCCGATGCACACGCCCTTGCAGTGGCCGGCGGGGAAGAACAGGTCCTGCTCCTCGAGTTCGGCCGCCAGGATGCTGCCACCTTTGCCGGGTCCGGCCACGGCGAGCATCTTGTCCTTGTCGATGGCGGCCTGGTCGAAACCGTGCATATCGAGCAGCAGACCGCCGTCGCGCAGATGGTTGGCCGCCCAACTGTGTCCGCCCGACCGGATCCCGACCTGAAGATCGTGGGCTTTCGCATAGGCCAGTGCGGCAATGATGTCGTCGTCGTCGTGGGCCTGCACGATCATCGCCGGATAGCGATCCGGCACGCGTTGATTCCAAACCGTCGACCGTCGGGCGTCGTCGTACCCGTCGCCCCCGTGCGCGAAGTGTCGCCCCGCCGGTAGTGCCACCACTTAGCCCTCCCAGATTCACATTGCGAATCGTTGTGAGCCGCATTGCGAATCAATATAGTGGTGGAATGGCCCCTGCGGAAGAGAATCAGCCAACCGAATCCGGGCGCTCAGACGGAATTCAGGTGTTGCGCCGCGCGGCGGCCGCCCTGGACGAGATCGCCGCTTCACCAGGCCAGCTTCGGCTGGTCGACCTGGGCGGGCGGCTTGGGCTGGCCAAGTCCACGGTGCGACGGCTGCTGGTCGGACTGGTCGAGATCGGATTCGCGAGCATCGACGACGAAGGCAGGATCAGCCTTGGCGAACGACTGCTCGGGCTGGGCGGTGCCGACGACGCGAGCCTCGCGACGCAGTTTCGGCCGACGCTGGACAAGTTGGCGCGCACGACCGGCGAGACGGTCGATCTATCGGTGCTGCGCGGTCAGCAGATGTTGTTCATCGACCAGGTGCAGTCCGCGCACCGGCTGCGGGCGGTTTCGGCGGTAGGTGTGCGGTTCCCGCTGGAGTCCACGGCCAACGGCAAGGCCGCGCTCGAGCTGCTGACCGACCCGTCCGCGGGGCTCAGCGACATCGCGTTCGACCGCGACGAGCACACCGCCGGGATCTCCGCGGCCGGTATCGCCGCCAGGACCTCCGGCGGGCACATCGTCGCGATCTCGGTGCCGGCACCCAGCGACCGCTTCGATGCGAACGAGCGACGAATCGTCAGCGCGCTGCGCGACTGCGCGCGATCACTGGCTAGCTGACAACCGCGACCGCGAAGCCGTCCCAGCCCTTGGTGCCGACCGTCTGGATCGCCGCGGTGTCCAACCGCGGATGCTCACCCATCATCTCCAGCATGTCGCGCACGGCGCGGGCCTGATGGTCGTCGTCCGCGGGTGCGAGCACCCTGCCGAACCGGGCAATGTTGTCCACCAAGATGATTGAGCCCGGCCGGCCCAGCTTGATCGCCCACTCGACGTAGGCGACGTTGTTCTCCTTGTCGGCATCGATGAACGACAGATCGAAGATCTCGCCGCGTGCGTCGAGATCCGGCAGAGTATCCAGGGCGGCACCGACGATCACCTCTACGCGGTCTTCGACGCCCGCGCGCGCGAGGTTCTGGCGCGCGACCTCCGCGTGCGCGGCCTCGTACTCGAGGGTGACGACACGACCCGACGGTCCGACGGCACGAGCCAGGTTGATGGTGCTGTAGCCGGCGAGCGTGCCGATCTCCAAAACCCGGGTCGCGCGCGCCGCCATGGCGAGCAGGTACAGCAGCTTGCCGTGTTGCGCCGATACCTCGATGGCGGGCATCCCCGCCGCATCGGCCGACTCCCGCGCGGCGGTCAGCGCATCGTCCTCGGTGCGCAGCACAGCGTTGAAGAGCTGATCAAGCGCCTTCGGGTCTGGGCGGGGATCGGGCTCGGCCACACGGGGCACGCTATCGGACACCTTCTTTCGCGTACACCACGCGCAGCACATGGGCGACTTCCGGACCCATGACCCCGCCGGCGAGGTCGCAGAACGTCGCGACGAACTCGGGTCCGTGCGGCGGTTCGGCGACGCAGAGGTGGTGGGCAATCTCGTGCAGGAGGGTTTCTGTGGACATACGAGGTGTTATGTTCGAGCAGTTTATCTCCGACGAACGGGGCGTTGTGAGCGACAGGTGGCTGACCGTGCTTTCCGGGGGTGGATCGTCTACTCCAGCGCACTTCCTCCCCGAGTTGGCATGGTTCGACTCGCTCGAAGATCTGGAAGCACAAGCGGGCATAAAGCCAGGCACCCCGGTCATCATCGACCTAGCGCGATTACGCGCCGACCCCGCGAGATACCGGACAGAACGCGTCTTCACCGAGTTCCTACGGACCTCCCGTTGGTCACGGCTTACGCAAGGCACACGCACCACCTACGCGACCGTGTACCCCCCAATCATCCGATGGCTCGCAAGCCGTTCCCTCCCAAAGGCACTACACGAGATGGACGCAAACGACCTCGGCGATTGGAAGGAATGGCGCACCGATCCCGTCCGCAATGAGAGGTCCATCAGTGGGGCGACATGGAACAAGGAAGTTGCGGCGCTCTCCCTCTTCTTCCAGTGGGCGGTCAGGAAGCAATTCACGGTCGAGAACCCCATTGAAGAGTTCGGACCGAGTCTCAAGTTCAAGGATTCAAACACGACCCGAGCCAAGGTAGGCGGATGGAGGAGTAAGAACGCTCGCATCCGCCGCGTCGATTGGATCGAGCCCGAGACCTTTCGCCTCTGGTCCAATGTGGCGTTCAGGGGATACGCGGTAACAACCAGCCATGACAACAAGCTCATCGGCGCGGAGGAAGACTCCTCTTTCCGAGGCCGCAACACGCAACGCAACGCAACATTCGTTGAGACGCTTTACTTCTGCGGCACACGCGAAGGCGAAACGAGCCTCCTGCTGGCCTTGGAGTTACCCCAGAAGAGCACGAGTGCATTCGCCGAGATGCGCTTACCCAGTTCCATCACGAAGATGGGACGCTCACGCACGATAGTCATGCCTTGGCTGGTCCACGGGCTGCTACGACGATACGTCCAGCAGGACCGACGTAGAGCCGTAGCGTTGGGGAGACGCCACGGAAGCTACAGCGACGTCAGGTGGCACAGGATCACCGACCATCGAGTCAAGCGAGGACAACTCGCGATCCAGATCGACGGCCGCAGAACCTGGGTGAACCACGACCAACTGTTCGGTCCAGCTCGACGATGGCTGCTAAGGGAGACCGACGACGGCTGGGAACCAGCCATGCTGTGGCTCACTGAGAGCGGACTGCCCGCCGATCAGCGCAATATGACCAAAGTAGTTCAACGCGCAACACAGAGGTGGGACAGCGCCTGCAAGACAGCAGGTTTCGTCGGCGCTGTCCCGTACCCGACGGCGAAGACATTGCGATACTCGTTCGCATTGAATTGGCTCATTGCATGGCACAGGGTCATTGATGAGGAGATTGGATCACCGCCTCCCGCTTATAGCCCGAGTCGGTACGAGGATGCGTACACGGCTGTCCAGTGGCAACTCGGTCATCGAGACCTACAAACGACCATGGACGCGTACCTGCTCGCAGTGAAGGATCTGCGTGGCATCAACATCTTTCGCGAAGCAACGTTTAGCTCGATCTACGAGGCGCTTCACTCCCGCCATGAGGGCGTCCTACCAGGCTTGGACCATCAGGCAGGCCGCCATGACTAAGGGGCGGTTCGCATCGTTGCCTGAAGGGCAACAGAAAACCCGAGTGAGTGAAGACGGCTTGAGTGTCACGGTCTGGGACGAGAGCGGCACCAAGCATATGACGCTGGGCTTCGCAGACGAGGCTGGCTCCGAGCAGATCCGCCAGCAATGGGTGGCCTGCATAGCTAGCGCCACCGGACCCGCCGGTTCATGGCGTTCTATTGAAGGCGCGCGCGGCGGATCATCACGCAGTCGCGTGTTTCTCAAGTGGGCTTCTGATCAAGGAATCAGCAGCCTCGATTCGCTCACGGCAGACGACTGGTCCAACTTCGTCGCATGGGTCCGTGGCACATACCTTGACGCCACGTCGAAGACCCGTAACTCGAGACTCTGCGCAGTGCGGGTCCTACTCGCGCAGCACGACGGACTGTCGTACGAAGTCGGACAAGCTCTTTCCCAACGGTATTCGGAGTTGCAAGAGACCGTGCTCCCCGAGCACTACACGGCGGGTGAACTCCAACAGATCCGGTCCAACGCCACTCGTGCCCTACGTATTGCGTGGCGCCGCATCGAGCCCAACTGGGCATTGGCACAACGGCGGAAGGGATCGGTTCCTGCAGAACAACTCCCCCGTTGGGAGGCACTCCAGGCCCTGCTTCGCGCACCTCACAAACGTTTGTGCAGAGACGACGGTCGCGCGCTCGGTCTCCTCGATCAATACGCAAACGTTTGGATGGACGAGGTACGGTCCCTACTCTTCCTCACGACGAACGAAGGGCTGGCGGCCTATGGCGCAATCGTTGCTGCGACGGGAGAGAACTCATCGACAACAGCACGCCGAAGGACGCCCAGCACCGCTGCCTCAGCCGGCTCAGAGAGCCTCACGATCTTCACCTCCGAGCGGGACAAGCGCCGCCGCAGCGGAGGCAATTCGTTGATGGCGGAGAACGTAGCCGTCACCTCCCCCCTGGGCAAACTCTTGCGACTGGTCATGGACTGCACTGCCCCAGCGCGGCGTTCTGCGCATCTCAATCCAGAAGCGCTGCTGGACAACTATCCGAGTGCACACCAGTCCTCGAAGGAGTCATCTAGCGAAAGCCTCATCCTGTTCATGAGGCGAAGCGGAGTGCTGGTAAACAGCGTCTCTCACGTCCCAAAGTCGCTCGACTGGATGCCGGCCGGGCTACATCTCGACCTCCGACGGCTTCACCGAACTTATCTGACGCGTGTGGCGCAGCACCCTGTGGACAATCGATATCTCACGTGGATTGATGCTTATATCCTGAAGGATCCCAATAGGATTCAAGAACTCGAGGATATTCACCGTGCTGCTCAGCAGAAGGCACTTGATGCGGTACGAGGCCTCGCGGTGCGACTCCTAACCGAAGATGAAGCTGCGGCAGAGGGCCTCGACACCACACCCACCGCTAAGGGCACGCGATGTCAGGACATCCTGCACAACCCCGAGACTGGCGCCTACTGCTCGAAATCGTGGCTCTCATGCCTGGGTTGCAGAAACGCTTACATCGTCACCAGCAATCTCCCCCCACTCATCGCGTTGCTTGATCTGCTTGATGCTAAGCGGCGAGACGATGACGACCGAGAGCGTTGGCGCAGGGAGTATCTCACTCCATGGCAACAACTCAATACGATTTTGGGCGACGTAGATGCGGAGACCGTCGCTGCGGCACGCGCGAAGGTCAGCCCTGAGCTGCGGTCGCAGGTCTGGACAACCGTCATCGTGAACGGCGGGGAGTCATGAGGCCGCAACCTTTCGCTGTTCGCTCGCCTACCTCCTTGGACGAAGGCGCTCCGGTTGTCGCGAATGCCAATCGCATCCTCCGCGAGGGCACACCAATCCCCACGTTTCGCGAGAACGCCTGGAACCTGGCGGCAATGGCACCGCCGCGGCAGCGCCAGGCTCTCGTCTGCAAGTTCGACTTGATCCCCCGTCAGTTCAGGCATCCCACCAAGAAGGCCGTCTGGCTCCTGATCAATGAAGGAAAGCCGCCGCACGCAGTCCGTCGGGGCGGTACGAATACCAAGAAATGGGTCGCGGTAGGCGCCATCACGCAGTTCGTATATCAAATCGGAGCATTTCTGACTTACGTCACAAAGGAGACGCCAGAGGTCCGCTGAGCATGTCCCGAGTCGCGTGGAATTTGGGTGACGATCCACGATGAACTCTAGGCGGCGGCACCGACAGATTTGGTGTCGGCGCCGGTGTCGGGGTGAGCGTGTCGGCGCAGGGCGTCGACGAGC